>OOBN01000036.1_pt1 | contig 132741 bp, 107 predicted proteins | sample 1671091 | NCBI WGS metagenome assembly OOBN01 (sample SAMN06348121, study PRJEB24527) | human gut metagenome | biome: human gut; feature: ankylosing spondylitis patient; material: feces | host: Homo sapiens | place: China | collected 2015-10 | reverse complement strand
GGCGCTCGGATTCGATCAGCGGCACGGCCTGACGCTGCATGTTGGTACCCATCAGCGCTCGGTGGCCCTCATCGTGCTCCAGGAACGGAATCAGGGATGCGCCGACGGAAACCATCTGGCGCGGGGAAACGTCCATGTAGTCAACGGAGCTGACCGGCACATCGACCGCTTCTTCCTCACCGACTCGGGCAAGGGCCTGCTTCTTGACGAAGTTGCCGTTATCGTCGAGCTCCTGGTTGGCCTGTGCGATGACGTGCTCGGCATCGCGGTCTGCGGTCATGTATTCGACCTCGTCGGTCACATGGCCGTTGACGACCTTACGGTACGGGGTCTCGATGAAGCCGAACGGGTTGATGCGACCGAAGGTTGCCAGAGAGCCGATAAGGCCGATGTTCGGACCTTCAGGAGACTCGATCGGGCACATACGGCCGAAGTGGGACGGGTGCACGTCTCGCACTTCCATGGATGCACGGTCGCGGGACAGACCGCCAGGACCCAGAGCGGACAGACGACGCTTGTTGGTCACACCTGCCAGCGGGTTGTTCTGATCCATGAACTGCGACAGCTGGGAGGTTCCGAAGAACTCCTTGATGGTGGCGTTCACCGGGCGGATGTTGATCAGGGACTGCGGGGTGATGGCCTCCGGATCCTGAGTGGTCATACGCTCGCGAACCACGCGCTCCATACGGCTCAGACCAGTGCGCAGCTGATTCTGGATCAGCTCGCCGACCTGACGGATACGACGGTTGCCGAAGTGGTCGATATCGTCGACGTCCACACGCAGATCCACATCCTGGCCATCACGCTTGCCCGGGAACTTGGTGTCGCCGGCATGCAGAGTGACCAGATACTTGATGGTGGAGATGATGTCTTCGCGAGACAGGCTACGATCGTTGATATCCTTCTCCAAGCCAAGCTTGCGGTTGATCTTGTAACGGCCGACGCGGGCCAGATCATAACGCTTGGTGTTGAAGTAGAAGGAATCCAGCAGATTGCGGCCCGCTTCCGGCGTCGGAGTGTCAGCCGGGCGGATCTTGCGGTACAGATCGGTCAAAGCCTCGTCCTGGGTCTGCACGGTCTCCTTGGCGAGCGCGTCCATGACCAGCGGGTAATCCTTGAAGGCGTCGGCGATCTCGTCTTTGGTCATGCCGATGGCCATGAGGAACACGATGGCGGACTGCTTACGCTTACGATCCACGCGCACGCCAAGCACATCACGCTTGTCGATCTCAAACTCAAGCCATGCGCCACGGCTCGGAATAATCTTCGCGCCGAAGACTTCCTTGTCGGAAGTACGATCCTGGCTACGGTCGAAATACACGCCCGGAGAACGCACCAGCTGAGACACGATCACTCGCTCGGTACCGCCGATGATGAAGGTGCCGTGCGGGGTCTGCAGCGGGAAATCGCCCATGAACACGGTCTGGGATTTGATTTCGCCGGTGTCGCCGTTCTCGAACTCAGCGTTCACGTACAGTGGAGCGGAGTAGGTGTAATCCTTCTCCTTGCATTCCTGCACGGTGTGGCGCGGTTCCTCGAAATACGGATCGGAGAAAGTCAGGCTCATGGTCTGAGCGAAGTTCTCGATCGGAGAGATCTCCTGGAAGACCTCGTCAAGACCAGAAGTGTGGGACACGGTGTTGGTGCCGTTTTCCAGATCCTTCTCGACACGCTTCTGCCAGCGCTCGTTGCCGATGAGCCAGTCAAAGCTGTCAGTCTGTACACCCAACAGGTAGGGTACATCAATGGGCTCGCGGATGGAGCCGAAGTTCACACGGTCCGACGCCTTGTGCAGATCAATATCGTGCTGGTCGGCGCGTGCGATGATGGTGGTGGTGTTCGTCGTAGCCTCAGCCAATGGACGTTCCTTATCGCTCGCTAAATCGTTTCGATATGTTTCCCCGGAAGCGCTCCCATTGGCCACCATATGCCTAGTACGCGGGCGCTTCTTCCTTGTCAGCGTGCCCGCTATATGACACGCATGTACGCAAAGTCATAAGAATAACATATCCTGTAGATTTTTATTCGATGGTTATGCCGACCGGATCGGACTTGGCTTTGGGGTGCCCCTCAATCGAAAGCTGCGCCGAATACACGCCCCGATCCACCTTCGGTAGATTGGATTCCTCCACACACTCACTGCCGGTACGCGTTCCCGTCCAAGTGATCGTCTGCTTGACCTCGTCGCCCTTCGCCAACAGACGATAATCAGCATCCACAGGGCACACATTCGACTTCCAAATCACATCATCGCCCGATTTGATCGTCAACACAACGTTGGAAGCAGATATATCAACCAAACAGCCGACCTTGCTGGAACTGTCATATTTGATATCCGTCGTAAAATCCATCGAACCGCCCACGCCGAAACTCGACGCCGCAGGAGTCAACGAAAGCGCAACATTCGTCGCATTGCAATCCGGCACCCCGCTTTTCTTCTTCTTCGTCGTCGGGGACGGCACTTCCTTACGGGAAATCGCATACGCATCCGCATGATGAATCTCCCGATTCACCGCAACAAGCCCCCTAGACAGCGAATACAGGCAAAACATCAGAAAAGAGACCAGCACCACCACCGCAATACCGACGACAATGCGACGACGACGAAATATCGCCTGCTGCTCTTTCGAACGCTTCTTGCCGGATTTCGAGGACGTCTTCTGTGCCATGATTCCACAGTCTAGCGTGCGCGCATCCAAAGAACGTCAGCGCCCGCCTTTTCATACCGGAAGACGCACATCCGCATTCGGCAGGATCTCAATAAGACCATCCTCATCCAACGACGCGATGCAACGGTCAAGTTGGATATGATCATTCCACAATCGTTCAAGCGACTTACGATCGACGGCAATCTCACCTTCCGGCAGATTACGCAACGCATTCAGCACCAGCCCACGCACCTGACGATCCGTACCCTGGAAACGCTGACGCGGCCTTGTACGACGCTCCCCCAATCCCGGGCGTCCATCACGCAAAAACACACACCACGAAGAAACCGGACACGCCTCACACAACGGCGATTTCGCCGCACACACAATCGCACCCAATTCCATAACCGACTGATTCCACACCACCGAAGAACGGTCGAACCGCCTGCATTTCGACGCACCATCCTGCGGCAACACTTGCCTCGCCAACGCACGCTCAGCAGGGCTCGCCGCACCGCCAAACGACTCCGCACCAAGAAAAACTCGCGAAAGCACCCTGCGAATATTCGTATCGACCACCGCGATGCGCTCGCCGAACGCGAAACTCATCACCGCGCTGGCCGTGTAATCGCCGATACCCGGCAGAGCCAGCAGCTCATCGTATGTTTGCGGCAACTCATTGCCATAGTCGGAAGCGACCACACGAGCGCATTCCTGCAATCGCAACGCGCGCCGAGGGTACCCAAGCCTGCCCCAGGCAGTGATCACATCAGATTTCGCAGCACCTGCAAGCGCAGCCGCATCAGGCCAACGCTCCATCCAATCGTTCCAATACGGCACCACACGGCTCATCTGCGTCTGCTGGCTCATCACCTCAGAAACAAGCACACCCCATGGCATGGCACGGCCGAATCGCCACGGCAGGTCACGCGCCGAGGCATGCCACCATTCGGCGAGCGCGACCGCCACAGCTTTGGCGTTTTCGATTTCTGCATTATTCCCGTTCGTGTCGTTCATCGTACCTATTCTTGCATTCATGACGAACGAAGAGCATACCAATGACGCGCAAGGCGCAAACGCAGCGGAAGCCAAAGTCGAGAAAATGTTCGAATACGGCTATCGCAAGTCGAATTACGGTCCGGACGAACTCGTGACCGACGCGCACGGCAATCCGATTTCCGTAATCGACGCGATGCTGTCGGCCGAAGACGCGGCAAAAGCCGAAACCTCCACGCCCCACCTGTGCTATTACTCCCCCCGAATTCCAGGCAACACCGGTTCGGCAATCCGCCTGTGCGCGGTGACCGGCACGATCCTGCATTTGGTGGAGCCGCTTGGATTCAATCTGCGCGATACGAAGCTGCGCCGCGCCGGGTTGGATTATCACGACATGGCGCACGTGGTATTACACCCGAATTTTGAAAACCTAGTGGAATCCATGCCGAATTCACGCATCATCGCGTTCACCGCACACGCCACCAAACTGTATACCGACATCGAATACAAACCGACCGACATTTTGCTGTTCGGCCCGGAGCCGGGCGATATTCCCGATCCGATGGATATTATGGCCGGTCCGCACGTGGCCGAACAGGTGCGATTGCCAATGCGCCCGAGCCTGCGTTCCCTGAACCTCACCAATTGCGCATCCATCGCCATCTACGAAGCCTGGCGCCAACTAGGCTTCGCCGGCGGTCAGTAATCCCTCCCCTGCCTGCCAACTTCCGTTTCAATTCATTACCTTATGGATACTAGGGGCGCAGTAGGGCGGGATATTCCATTCGTGACACACTCAAGGCCGTTCGGCCAAGCCTACGGTCCCGAACAGAATATCCCGCCCTACTGCTTGCTATGGCACACAAGGCAACGTTATTGCAAACAAAAAGTAAGCGTCAACCTAATCTGATGTGAAGCGCAACATAAGCGGGGAGCCGGCATGTTCTGTTTCAGACCGTAAAGACTTGGCCTGAGCGGCCCGGAGCGTGTCGGGAATAGAACATGCCGGCTCCCCGCGACCTTCCGCAACCAACGCAACCACTGCGAAAGATGCGTAGGGAAGAGAGGGGCTAGTTTTTGAAGCTGTGGATTGGGGCGGGGATGCGACCGCCTCGGGTCACGAAAGCTTCGCAGCTGGTCTGGTTGACTGGAATGATCGGCGCATAGCCCATCAGGCCGCCGAAGTTGGCCATCTCCCCTACGCTTTTGCCTTCAACCGGAATCACACGCACAGCTGTGGTCTTCTGATTGACCATGCCGATCGCGGCTTCATCGGCGATGATGCCGGAAATGGTGGATGCGGTGGTGTCTCCCGGAATGGCGATCATGTCGAGGCCGACGGAGCACACGCAGGTCATGGCCTCAAGCTTTTCGATCTTCAGGCAGCCATTGGTTGCCGCGTCGATCATGTTCTTGTCTTCGGAGACGGGGATGAACGCGCCGGAAAGTCCGCCGACGTAGGAGGACGCCATGATGCCGCCCTTCTTCACCTGATCGTTGAGCATGGCGAGCGCCGCGGTGGTGCCTGGTGCGCCAACCTGTTCGAGGCCGATCTTCTCAAGCACTTCGCCGACGGAGTCGCCTACGGCCGGGGTTGGCGCGAGGGAAAGGTCGATGATGCCGAATGGAATGCCGAGGCGACGGGATGCCTCCTGTGCCACCAGCTGGCCAACGCGCGTGATCTTGAACGCGGTGCGCTTGATGGTTTCACATAGGAATTCGAAGTTTTTGCCCTTGGCTTCGTCGAGCGCGCGGGAAACCACGCCGGGGCCGGAAACGCCGACGTTGATGACCGCATCGCCTTCGGTCACACCATGGAAGCCGCCTGCCATGAACGGGTTGTCATCGGGGGCATTGCAGAATGCCACGAATTTCACGCATCCGTAGGAATCGTTATCTGCGGTGGCGTGCGCGATGTCTTTGATGATGTGGCCGAGCAGTTCGACGGAGTTCATGTCGATGCCGGTTTTGGTGGATCCCACGTTGACGGACGAGCAGACAATGTCGGTTTCGCTCAGCGCTTTCGGCAGGGAGCGGATGAGCAGCTCTTCGGCGGGGGTCATGGACTTGGATACGAGCGCGGAGTAGCCGCCGATCAGGTCGACGCCGACCTTCTTCGCCGCATGGTCAAGCGCATGCGCGATTTTCACGAAATCGTCCGACGTTTTACACGAGCTTGCGCCGACCAGGGAAATCGGGGTGACGGTGATGCGCTTATTGACGATCGGAATGCCGTAGTCGCGTTCGATGGCTTTGCCGGTGGATACGAGATCCTTGGCATACGTGGTGATTTTGTTGTAGATGTTGTCGCAGACTTCGTCGACGCTGTCGGCCGCGCAGTCCAGCAGGCTGATGCCCATGGTGATGGTGCGCACGTCGAGCTTTTCCTGCTCGATCATCTGGTTGGTCTCGTGGACCTCCATGATATTCAGCATGGTTTTTCCTTACGATTGGTACGATTCGTGGCTTCGATTACTTGCGTGGCTCACGTATGCCGCGGATCAGACGCGGTGCATCTTGGTAAAGATCTCCTCGCGCTGGCAGCGGATGCGCACGCCAATCTCCTCGCCGAGTTTGTCGAGATCGTCCACGATCTCGCCGAATTCCTTGTCAGCGTTGGAATAATCCACGATCATCATCATGTTGAAGAAACCGTCGATGATGGTCTGGGAAATGTCAAGCACGTTGACCTGATGTTCGGAAAGGTATGTGCAGACGCGTGCGATGATGCCGACAGTATCCTGACCGACGACGGTGATGATTGCCTTGTTCATGGAACTCCCTAAACGTTAGGTGCGAATATCCAGTTGCCGTCTCGGCGAATTGCCGGACGTGCCCTCAAGTATAGGGAAGGCACGTGCCAAAACACGTGCCTTCCATCTATTTGCCTTACATACTGAGATGACTGCCGGTTACCACCTGCCGCTGTAGCAGCTGTATGTCACCGCCAGATGCCGTCGAGCACACGCACATCCACGCAATCGACCTTGCCGTCGGCAACAAAACGGAACTCGCCATCGCCGTCCGCGCCTTGGAACAGCATGCTGCCGGCCGCTTCGCCGTTGTTAAGGAAGACTTCCACCACATTGCGGTCGAAGAAGATTTCGACGCGACGCACGTCGGTGATGCCGCTATCGAAATCAACGTTGTCCACGACTGTTCCCTTCGTGACCAGTCGGGTCACGCCGTTGCGACGCTGCAGCTGCAATTCCATCGAATTACCATTGGCGGGATTGGTACCGGTCGCGATGAGCATTGTGAAATCGTTATCGTCGGCCAGATGCATGTCCATGTAATACGCGTTGTTCGGCACAATGAAGAAGGTCCCGTTTTCGTCTGCATGAGCTTCCAAACGATCGCCTAGCAGCTGCTCGTACGCTTCCTTGACAGGACGACTGGTCAAGCGGCCGTCACGCACGTGCAGTTCACGTGGCAGCGACATCATGCCGTTGGCGATACACGGCTTTTCCACACGCATCGCGGGAAAGTCGGTATACCAGCCGAACACGATACGACGCCCGTCGTCGGCAAAACTTTGCGTGGCATAGTAGCCGGTACCGAAATCGCACCAATCACTGTTCTCTACCTGCAAACGTGGACCTTCGGCGGTGTCCTTGAGATCACCAACATACCAACGCACCTGCTGGAAACGACCTTGCTTGTCACGGTAGTGCATCAACGCGCCGATGGCGACTGTCTTGCCGTCGAGCTGGAACAGGTCAGGACATTCGTAGGTACGCGATAGCTGGTGGCCGAAATCGGCGAGTACCGGTCCTTCATACTGCCATGTCACGTTGCGCTTGAGTGGTTTCTTCGCGGAGAAGAGCGCCATGGCAGGCACCGTATCCATATTGGGCTTGTCGGTGCCGGGCCTGCCTTGCGGACCGCACGTGAACCAGCCGTCTGTTCCCTGTACGCTGATGCCAGGCGCCGCGGAGGACACAGCATCAGTATCGAATTCGGAGACCGGCAGATTCGTGGCGGTCACCATGTAAGCGCGTTCCGGATTGATAGCCTCGCCGGACATGCCGGTTTCCACCTTCGGATCACGGAAATCGAAGCCAAAACCATCGTTAACGCGCAACGCGACCGGAGATTCGACACTCACATGCACGCCATCCTCACACAAGCAGGTGGTCTGGTATTCAGTAACAGACGATTCGTCTCCGCGAGTCTCCAGGTGCCGGGTCAGGTACAGGCGAATAGCGGCCGCATCATCACCCTTGCAGGGATTATCACACGCATCCACCGTCACCGCTGATCCGGAGAACGCGCCACCAACGATGCGTTCGTCGATATGCAGCTCCGGCTGCGGTTCGAGGAAGATTGGCAGATGCGTCCAATGCACCAGATCGCGGCTTACCGCATGGCCCCAGTGCATATTGTCCCAGCCAAAACCATACGGATTGAATTGGTAGAACAGATGGTAGCGTCCTTGGAAACGACACAGGCCGTTAGGATCATTCATCCAGCGAGCGAATGGCTCGAAATGCGCCGCAGGACGAGCGAAACGATCATAGATCTGCTCCAGCGTCGGCTGCGTATCCCATTCATTGTCGTACGGATTCATGCTGATGAAACGCACGCCTTCATCAAGGAGATTCTCACACTCGGACAAGTAGGCGAACCGTACGGTCAGTCGGTGTGCACTCACCGTAATACGCACGTTCGTCGGCACCGGAATCAAGAAATGGTGGCGACGCTCGGCCACCGGCATGGCATGGCTGGCGATTTGATGGCCGTCCCCGTCTGTAATGGTGATGGCAGCGTCATCGCCGCATCTTTCGGCGAACAATTCCAGCAAACGGTAGCCGCCGGTTTCGATGGCAACGGAATAGTTGTCAGGCATAATAATCTCCTCCACAGCGCCACATGATCAGATATCATGTGGCTACGCATTGAAAAACAGATAATTAGAAAAACAAATGGAAAAAGGAAACGTCCGTCACGACACGATGGAATCGCGTTCGATGATGCGGCAGCGCAATGCTGTTTTGCTGCCATCACGTTGCCTCTGCACCGCCATGCCACGATCGGACTCAAGATCGGCTACGGCCTTGTCGCCGTCAAGTATGGTGACAAGTTGCCGAACCGCTTCAAAACCCATCTCATAATGGGGTAGTTCCAGCGTAGTCAGTGATGGTTTGATCACATTAGTGATGAACGGCTGGTTATCGATGCTGATCACCGACACGTCAGCGCCGATGCGCACTCCGCGTTCGCGTGCGGCTTCGTAGATGAAAGTGGCGCGCACATCGTTGAAACAAAAGATGCCGTCCGGCTTGATTTCGTCGAACACCCGCGCCGCTTCATCGTCCGCGTTAGTAAATTCCGATACTTCGACGACCAAAGCGTCATCGAATGGAATGCCCGCTTCCGCAAGCGCACGTCGGTAACCAGTCAGACGTTGCTCTTGCGCGACGATGGATGTTGCGGAACCGTAGTAGACGATGCGTCTGCATCCAGCTTGGATCAGACGGTTGGTGGCGTCATACCCCGCCAGTTCATCATCGGGGTAGACCGAGGGAACTCGCCCCGCTGCATCCTCACTGTCCACCACCACGGTCGGGCTGCCTTCCAAGACTTCGGGAATGTCCACTTTGCGGTGGAACATCATGGCGTATAGGAAGCCATCCACGTTATATCGGAGCAGGGCGGATATTTCTTGTTTCTCGAGTTCGGCGTCATTATTGGTGTTCGTGGTAAGCAGTATGTATCCGAGCTTGCTCGCGGCATCCTGCGCACCTTCGAGTACCTTGCTCGCGTACGGGGTCGTGGCGATCTCATCGGTGACGAATCCCAGAGTATTGGATTTGCTGGTACGTAGGGTGCGCGCCACAGAATTGGGCTTGTACCCCATGTTCTTGGCAGTCGCACGGATTTTCTGCGCAACCGCCTTGCTGACGCGATTGTGATCCTTGTTGTTCATAACCAAAGACACAGTGCATACGGAAACACCCGCTTCCTTAGCTATGTCTTTGATGGATACCAATCGTTTGGACCTGTTCACTCGTTGCCTTACTGACGACTGCACCATTTTATCACCCCCTTTTTTTGCGAACATGTCACGATGTCTGGTTTCGGGCGTGGCCCGTGCTCTGTTCCATGCGGTCATGAATGTCCATTCCAGGCAGACGGCCGAATGAATAAATAATCCAAGCTGTGCAGAACATCGGCAGCGACAAGCCGAACACCATGAGAATTCCAGGCCATTGCACCCATACAAGCACGGTAAGAATCAGCAGTCCAACCTGCAGAAGGCTGCACAACGGGCGTGCCACAATCATCGCCAGTGTTGTACGAACAATCCAGACGGGACGCTCCGCATAGTTCGCGCGTACCACCCAAACCAAGGACGAGAACACTGCCAAAACTACGATGATGAGCAGCAGCACGCCGGAAACCATGATGTCGAAATCGCCGCGAGCATGCCAGTTCATCACGTAGTAGTCGACGATGACCACGGCCCAGAGAATAATCAAAGGCCAACCGAAAAGATTCGCACTCTTGACTTCGCTTTTCCAGAAGCCGTGGAACGTCGTCCAAACCTCCTTGGCCCGCATTGAACGGTCCTCAGAAAGCACCCACGCACGGAATGTAGCCTGCGCAGCCGCGAACGAGGGGAAAACTCCCAGCACGACGGCTCCCATCAGAGTGTGCGCGAGTATGGCCACGTTGACCACGAAAATCGCGACTAGCAGACGGCAGAACCGCTCGTAGGCCACAGAGAAGCGGGCAAGCATAGCGAATCCTTTCTATCAGCTGGCTTTTAGATTGGTTGTCTCTTGTCGGATTGCGTTTGACTCAACCCTTGACCGCGCCGAGCATCACACCCTTGTTGAAGTACTTCTGCAAGAACGGATAGAGCACAAGCAGAGGCAGGGTAGAGACGATGATGATGCCGAACTTGATCTGATCGGCGGCCTGCTGCTGAGCAGCCGCGTTGACATTGGTTCCAGTACCCTGCGCCACCAGCAGCAACTGCTGCAACACCACCTGCAATGGCTGCTTCTTGTCGTCGGTGATGTAGATAAGGCCCGTCATGAAGTCGTTCCAGTGGCCGACAAAGTAGTACAGACCAATTACAGCCAGAATCGCAGAGCTCAACGGCAGCACAATCTTGAAGAAGTAGCCAAAATAGCTCAGCCCGTCGATCTGGGCCGCGTCGAAGAGCTCTTCGGGGATAGAGGTTTCGAAGAAGGAACGGGCCACGATCACGTTGTATACGGAAACCGCGCCAGGCAGTATAAACACCCACATGCTGTTGTTGATGCCGAGGCTCTTGTACAGCAGGTAGTTCGGAATCAGGCCGCCGGCGATGAACATGGTCACGGTGAACAGGAACATGATCACGCGTCGCGGCTTGAACTCGCGACGGGATAGAGCGAAAGCGCAGGGAATGGTCACTGCCATGTTGACCGCGGTGCCGACCACCGAATAGATGATGGTGTTGAGATAGCCCTGCCAGATGCGCTGGTTGGCGAACACCTTAGCATAGCCAGCGAAGGTCACACCCTTGGGCAGCAGCAGCACTTCACCGCCGGCCACGGCGTTCGGATTTGAAAATGATGCGATGACCACGAACCACAGCGGGTAGAGCACCGCCACAATGGTCAGGAGCAGCAGCACATTGATGACGCCCGACACCGCCAGGTCACCCGGCTTCTGCTTCTGACGCACGTGCTTGTTCCAGGGAATATCGTTCTTGTTCTGGGTAACAGCCTCAATTGTTGCAGACATGATAAAACCCTTCTAGAAAATGCTCGTATCGGAAACGCGCTTGGCAATTGCATTCGCGGTGATCAGGAAGATGAAGTTGACCAAGGTGTTGAACAGGCCGATTGCCGTCGAATACGAGTATTGGCCATTGATAATACCGATTTTGTAGGTGTATGTGGCGATGACTTCGGTGGCCGGCATGTTCAGCGAGTTCTGCATCAGATAGATCTTGTCGAAGCCCACGTTGAGTACAGAGCCCATGTTCATGATGAGCAGGATCGCACATGTCGGCATGATCGCAGGAATATCGACGTAGCGAATCAGCTGCAGACGGCCTGCACCATCGATCTTCGCCGCCTCGTACAGCGATGTGTTCACACCGGCGAGCGCAGCCAGGTAGATGATGGAGTTCCAACCAACATGCTGCCAGACTTCGGAGATCCAATAGACCGCGGTGATGGCGCTGGTGGAGCCCATCAGTGATTCATCACCGAAGAAGCGACCGAGAATGCCGGTACCAGGAGTCAGGAAGATGTTGAGCATGGAGACGATGACCACCACGGAGATGAAGTGTGGCATGTAGGTAATCGTTTGCACGAAACCCTTGATTTTCTTAGAACCGATCTGATTGATCAGCAGGGCCAGAATAATCGGAAAGATGAAGCCCATGACCAGTGTCCAAAGGGAAATGCGGATGGTGTTGGTCATGATCTCGCCAAACAGCGGGTTGTGGAAGAATTCCAGGAAGTATTTGAAACCGACGAATTTGCCGCCGGTCAGGCCTTTGGTCGGATCGAACTCGCGGAAGGCGAGCTGGATGCCCCACATCGGCACGTAGGAGAACAGTCCCACGAAGAACAATGCCGGAGCGGAAAGAATCCACAACTGCCAGTAGCGACGTAAATGGTCGGCGATGCGATCGAGCAGACCTGGTTTCTTGCGGTCGGGAGCCGCTTCCATCGCCACGGTCCGTGCAGCAACGCCTTGCGATGTTTGTGCACTCATGTTGATCTCCAATTTAGGATGATTGCTAGGGAACAAAAGTGCGGGGTCCGGCGGCAGTCACGGGAGAGAAACGAACCCGTGCGATGGACCCCGCGGTATTGCTTGGCTACTTGGTGTACTTGTCGTACCACTTCTGCCAAATCTTGATGTTGGCGTCGAGGCCGAGGGTCGGTTCGGACACCTTCTTCACGTAGGCATCCCATTCCTTGTCGATGCCGCCCTTCTGGACCCATTTCGCAATCTGGTTGTTCGCGTAGTTGGAGATGGCGGTGTTGTTGTTCTGCAGGGTGTTGGAGTCCTCGGTATTCGGGCGCACGTAGATCGGTACGACATCCTTGACACCGTCGACGCGGTTGCGCGCCTCACGAATGGCCAAGTCGGACGCAGTGACCTGGTCGGCGTTGGTGTCGTTGACCATCTTCACGTCGTCGCGGATCCAGCCACCGAAGCGGTCCTGCAGGGCGACGGCGCGGGTATCAGGATATTCGGCGTAAGCTTTAGCCTTGTCGATGGTGTACTGGTGGTCGCCGTCATCGGAGACGATATCCGGGATGGAACCGAAGAATCCAGCCACGGAAAGCTTCTCGCCATACATGGCGTCGATCACCTTGTAGATGGCGTCCTGGTTGGCTGCGTTCGGGTTGACGGTCAGGCCGGAACCGGAGTAGGCCCAGCGGCAAGCGTCCTGGGAATAATCCCACTTGACCTGGGAGTCGGGCGTGGAGGCGTCCTTCTTCAGCGGCGGCAGGGTGACGTACTGGTCGCCAAGCGCGTTGCCGTATTCGGCGTAGTTGGACCAACCGAAGGAGACGCCGGTCAGCGCGGTCTTGCCGTCACTGACGGTCTGCGAAGTGTATTGCGAGGCGTCGCGGGTGAGCACATCCTTCGGGATAAGGCCCTTGGCCATGAGTCCGTGCAGGTAGGAGACGACGTCCTTGAGCGCGTCGGAGGTGTAATAGCTCTTAACCTTGCCGTTGTCCACATAATAGCCCTGTTCGGAAGCGCCGCCGCCCATGAAGGAGGTGACCACACCTTCGGAGTTCATCAACGCCAGAGGGCTCCACAGGCCGAAGCCGAGGCTGCGGATATTCATCGGCACCTCATCAGCCTTGCCGTTGCCGTTCGGATCCTGGGTCTTGAATGCATCGAGCACGTTCTCGAGCTCGTCCCAAGTGGTCGGCATCTGGAGGCCGAGCTTGTCAAGCCAGGTCTTGTTGATGAACATGTGAGTGCCGGAAACCTCGTAACCCTTGCCGCGGTCGGAGGGCAGCATGGCGATTTTGGTGCCATCGGTAACGTACTTCGCGGCGCCCGGCTGGGCCTTGAGGAACTTCTTGACGTTCGGCATCTTGTCCAGATGCGGCTTGAGATCCTCGAAATAGGTGCTGTACTTGGCCGCATCCACCATGCTGAACAAGCTCAAGCCAATGTCCGGGAATTCACCGGCGGCCATCTTGGCGCTCTTCTGCTGGCCCCACGCGTTGTCGGAGACTTCCTGCCATTTAATGGTGCAGTCGCAAGCGGCTTCCAGATCCTTGGTGTACTGGGTGTCCTGCATCGGATGGTCGGTCACGTTGCGACGAACCAGAATGTTGACGATCGGCTTGCCGTTCTCGTCTGTGGTGGCCTGCTTGTTGCCGCAGGCGGCAAACGTCGTGACCATAGTCGCGACTGCAGCTATTGATGCCAACAGGCGAACACTTCTTCGTGCCATGATTAGGCTCCTTCTTCCTTGATGTTTCCTCCTCGTACCGATGTAAGACGCACCGGTACGACCCCGTCAGCCACTTGCTTTGTGGTTGTTTCTTTGCGGTGATTAACACTGTAAATCGTTAATCGTTTAATGTCAAACGTTAATCGTTTATTTCAATAGTTAACGCTCTCATCTACCAGACCGACCAGCGCTGCAAACGTAAACTTCGGCTCCATACTGCCGTTCTTGCAGAACACCGGAATCATCCACATCGCGACACGCCGTTAATCGTATAACGTATCGTTTTTCATCAAATACACGTACAGCCCGTCCGTTGTACGCGCAAAAACGTAGCCAAGCAAGACGGCCACCAAAGCGACACGTCGCTACTTACGAAAGCCGCATTCCTCCTTCAGGAAGAAGGAGAGCACGAGTACGCTCACAGACAGCACCAAACCAAATACGTAGCCGCCCGGGAGCCGGAGATGAAGCATTCGGCATCGTGTCTGCTGTCCATCGCCGCGGGATACGCCGTGCGCCATCTGGTCCACAGTAAATCATGAAAAACGCGCGTTGGCGCACGTCCTTTTCATGGACGTGCGCCAACGCGCGTTTTTGCATCAGCTTCTGCGATCAGGCCTCACGGCTCGCGGAAGCCGCAGCGAACGCCGGCAAGGCGCGAGGTGCGTTGAAACCTTCCTTTTCGAAGCGGTCAGCAATCTTCTGTGCGATCTCGTGCCCCTGGCCCTTATCCACCAGAGCGATGATGGAGCCACCAAAGCCGCCGCCGGTCATACGCGCGCCATACGCACCGTTGACACGAGCCACGTCCACGGCAATATCCAACTCGGGCACAGTCACTTCATAATCCGCAGCGAGCGAATCATGAGACGCGTTGAACAGTCGGCCGGCCTCGTCGATCTTGCCGTTGGCGAAGGCACGCACGAAGGAGTTGACACGGGCGATTTCGGTGATGACGTGGCGCACGCGCTTCTTCATCGTGTCGTCTTCCAGCTTGTCGAGCGTTTCCTTGAGCGCCTGGAACGGATCGTCGGACTTGGCGATGCTGTCGGCGACCACACGCAGGTTGGCCACGCCGAGGATTTCGGCGGCCTTCTCGCAAGTGGAGCGACGCTGGGCATACTGTCCGTCGTTGAGCTGGTGCGGAGCCTGAGTGTCAAGCACCAGCAGTTCTAGACCATACTTGTCGAGATCGAATTCCTGCTGGGAGACGTTCTCCAGCGGGCTCAGCTCTGGACGGCAATCAAGACGCAACGCATGGCCGAAAGTGCAGCGCATGGATGCGTTCTGATCGAGTCCACCGGTGGACGCGCCCGCCATGTCGTTTTCAGACTTGATGGCGGCGTTGATCAGCGTCACACGACCGGCATCGGATGCGCCATAACCCAAACCGTACACGTCATCCAGCGCCAAGGCGGTGGAGCAGGTCATGGCTGCGGAGGAGCTCAGACCGGAGCCGAGCGGCACGCAGGAGGAAAATGCCGCGTCGAAGCCCTGCACCGCGTCGAAGCCGGCTTCGCGCAATGCCCAGGCCACGCCTACCGGGTAGGCGGCCCATCCTTCCACACCACCGGCCTGCAGACCGTCGAGGTCGCCTTCGGTAACGTTTTCGGGGGAAACGTCGGAAACCACGCGCACCTTGGTGTCTTCGCGCGGCTTGAGCGCGATGAACGTGCGGTGCGGCAGTGCGATCGGCAGGCACAGGCCCGCGTTGTAGTCGGTGTGTTCGCCGATCAGGTTCACACGGCCCGGGGCGGCCCATACACCAGCCGGTTCCTCCCCGTAGGTGGCACGGAACAGGTCGGTCGCGTTCTTCACGCCCTCGTCGTGCGAGAGCGGCTCAATGAATTCAACAGCAGTCATTGGTGTTTTGTCCTTTGGGTTTGGTGGCTTTCAGCTTTCGATGTCGATTGGTCCGAGCTCATGGAAGCGCTTGGCGATGAGTTCCGGAGTGGTATCGGAAACCCATGCGGCCATGCCGGATTCGGATCCGGCCAGATACTTGATCTTGTTGGCTGCGCGGCGGAACGAGAAGAACTGCAGGTTCAGGCGGTAGTTCTCACGGCGTGCGTCGTGGATCGGGGCCTGATGCCATGCTGCGATGTACGGCAGATCCATGCCCTTGCCGTCGCCCTTGTCGAAGAACGCGTTGCCGCGCTTGAGCAGGGTGGAGTACATGACGGCCAGATCCCAACGTTCCTGATCGTTGAGCTCGTCAAGGGTGAGTACGTCGCGCACCGGGGCCACATGTACCTCGAGGGGCCAGCGGGCTGCGGCAGGCACGTAGGCCACCCAGCTGTGGTTGCGCATGACGATGCGTTCCTCGGCTTCGATTTCGGCGTTCATGAGATCCTTGAGCAGGTTGCCGCCGGTCTTCTCATGGTAGGCTTCGGTCTGCTTGAGTTCGGCTTCCATCTTCGGTGCGATGAACGGATAGCAGTAGACCTGTCCGTGCGGGTGCGCCAGGGAGACGCCGATTTCCTGTCCGTGGTTTTCGAACGGGAAAATCTGTTCGATGCCTTCCATCTTGGAGATTTCAGCGGTACGGAACGCCCATGCCTCCACGACGGTGCGCAGGCGGGAGACCGGCAGGTCAGCCGGCAGACCATCTTCGTCCGGGTCGAAGCAGATCACTTCGCAACGGCCTGCGGCGAGCTTCTTTTCCCACAACGGATTGCCGTTGACGTATTCCACGGCTTCGGAACGGCCCGGCACGCGAACCATGGACGGGAAGCGGTTTTCGAACACGACCACGTTGTAGTCGGTGTCCGGCACTTCGCCGTCCTGATACGGGTCGCCCGGCTTGCGTGCAGCCAGCGGGTTGCCTTTGGCGGTGGCGCCAGGGCCCGCGGTGATCGGACGGTTCATACGTGCGGTCGCCATCGGAATCCAGTCGCCGGTCAGTGGATCGCGACGCATTTCCGGAGCAGCGTACGGCACTTCCTCACCGGCTGCGTTGAGCTGGTTGGAGAAACGGTATGCCAGCTGACGAGGATCGTTCAGTTCGCGCGTCTTCGCGCCGGAAACGTATTCCGGATCATCGTCGAGGTAGAAGAAAGCGCGGCCATCGGCGAGCGTGGTCGGCGTGATGCGAATGTGCTCCTTCGCGTACTCTCCGGGAGTGTAGTTTGCGAATTCACTCATTATGGTTATTCACCTTCCTGAATAGGCTCGCTCTGGTGTGCCAGCACGAGCTCTTTAACCAAATCCCTTGTTTTCCCAACCGAATCGGGGTCTAGTCCATCATCGGTAATGACCGTGTCCACCTGGTCGAAGCGTGCGAAAAGCGACAATGATGTGCAGCTCCACTTGGTGTGATCGGTCAAAATTATGGTGCGATCGGCAATGTCCATCATTGCCATATCGGTTGCGGCCTCAAGCGAGTTCGGCATGAGGAAGCCGCGCGGAATGGACACGGAATGCGTGCCCAGGAAGACTGTGTTGACGCGCAGGGAGGCCACCACTTTGTCTGCGATCGGGCCTACGAGCGAGTTGGATCGGGTGGTCACGCCGCCGGTCACGATGACTTCCACGTCTTTCGATTCCAGCGCCTGCACCAGTTCCGCCACCGGAATGGAGTTGGTGAGGATGGTGATCCCCGACGACTGCTGTGATTCCAGCAGATGTTGCGCGAATACGTATGCGGTGGTGCCGCCGCCGATGGCGATCACGTCGCCGGGTGCCACATATTTGATGGCTTCCTGTGCGATGGCGTCCTTCAATCCGATGTCCATCTGCGACTTTACAGAGAACAGCGGCTCACTCAGCAGCGTGCTGGTAGTGACGGCGCCGCCGTGCACACGCTTCAGCAGACCCTTGTCGGCCAGATCGGCGATATCGCGTCGGATGGTCATGGCGGAAACGCCCAATTCCTTGGATAATGCGGTGATACGCACCGCACCGCGGGTACGCAACCTGCTCAAAATCAAATGCTGACGTTGTGACGATATCATTCGAACATTATCGCACATGTTCACTCAAAATAAAAACTGAGATGAGCGTTTCGCGCGTTTTCCTCACGAAAAAATATACTTGGCACTCCTGTAATCGTTCAAATCGAACAAAAACGAACGTCGACATCCCGTCAGCGAAATCAATCGTCGTGTTGCCTTCCTGCGACAAACGGTGCGAGAATAGTGAACCATGACGTATGTTTCTGAGAATTTCTGGCACGATGCGGTGAACAAAGCCACCACCGATCTCTTCGCCTTCGGCTATAAGCACATCATCAAGCCGCATTTCGTGTTCAATCAGACGCCCGATGTGGCGCACGACCAGATGATCCAGTTCTGCAAGATCACCAAGAACATTCCGCCACTGATGTGGGCGTGCCGTGAAATGCTCAACTATTCCGACCCCGTGCTGGAAACCAGCGTGATGGGCGTCGACTTCGTCAATCCGCTCGGCCTTTCCGCCGGCCTCGACAAGAACTGCGAGATGCCGGTGCTGCTCGACAACGCCGGCTTCGGCTTCGAAACGGTCGGATCCACCACGTCTCGTCCGTGTCCCGGCAATCCGAAGCCGTGGTTCCACCGTCTGCCCGAATATGATTCGATGATGGTGCATGTCGGTCTTGCCAATGAGGGTTCGGAAATCGTTGTTCCGCGCGCGGAACAGGCTTGGACGAAGGCGCGCGATATGCAGATTTCCGTGTCGATCGCGCGTACGAATGACGATAAGACCGGCGATTTGGACGAAGGCATCGAGGATTACTGCATTTCGATGCGTCGCGCGGCCGGTCGCACCGCCATGGTCGAAGTGAACATCTCCTGCCCGAACACGATGGCCGGCGAACCGTTCAATCAGAGCCCTGAAGCGCTCGACAAGCTGTTCACCGAACTCGACAAGATCGAACGTCCACAGCCCACGCTGGTGAAGATGCCGTTGAATAAGTCCTGGGAAGAGTTCAAGGATCTGCTTGACGTGCTTGCCGAACACAATGTGCAGGGCTTGTCGATTGCGAATCTGCAGAAGGACCGCACCGGCATGGAGATTCCTCGCGATTGGGAGGGCGGACTGTCGGGTTCGCCATGCTATGAGGCCAGCAACGAACGCATCAAGCAGGTGTACCGCGAATATGGCGACCGTTTTGCGATTGCCGGCATCGGCGGCGTGTTCACTCCGCAGCAGGCGTATGCGAAGATTCGTTCCGGCTCGTCGTTGGTCATGTTCATCAGCTCGCTGATGTATCGCGGACCGCAGCAGATCACCGTGTTGAAGCGCGGCCTTGCCGAACTGCTCAAGCGCGACGGATTCGACCATGTGAGCCAGGCTGTCGGCATCGACGCCTGATACCGATTATTTCAATCGGCAGCGAGCACCAAATAATAATGCGCCCTGCGACCGCCAACGCGGTGCAGGGCGCATTATTGTTGTTCGATTGTTGTTCGATATTACCTTGGTTATTGGTTGCGTTTAGTATGCGCCACGCACATACTGCGGCTGGTAGGGCGCATCTTCGGTCGGAATACCGAGCTTGTGGGCGGCGCGAAGAGGCCAATTCGGATCACGAAGCGCCGCACGTCCGATTTCGATGGCGTCGGCGGCACCGGATTTCAAAATCTTCTTGGCCTGCTTCGGCTTGGTGATCAGACCGACCGCCGTGGTTGGAATTTCGGCACGCGAGCGCACCTGTTCGGCGAATGGAACCTGATAATCGGGTTTGACGGGAATGGTCACGCCCGGAATCATGCCTCCGGTGGAGACGTCCATCAGATCGACGCCATGCTCCTTCAATACTTTGGCAAGGTCGACGGTCTGGTCGAGATCCCAACCGCCGGCAGCCCAGTCGGTTGCGGAAACGCGCACCAGCACCGGCATGGTGTCGGGCACGACGGAACGCACGGCGTCCACGACCTCGACCAGCATGCGGATGCGGTTTTCGAACGATCCGCCATACTCATCCTCACGCTCGTTAATCAGCGGGTCGAGGAACTGCGACAGCAGATAGCCGTGGGCAGCATGAATTTCCACCGCGTCAAAACCGATATCATAAGCACGCCAAGCGGCATCGCGGAACTGGTCGACAATGGCATGGATCTCGTCAACGGTCAACGCGCGAGGCTTGGTCAGCGAGCCGAACGCGTTGGCGCTTGGCCCCACGGTCTTCCAACCGCCCTGCTCCTCCGGCACGCTCTCATGCTCGAAACCGATGGAGAAGCAACCGGTGGAGGCTTTGCGTCCGGCATGGTTGAGCTGCACCGCCATGGTGGCGCCGGCGGCCTTCGTATCGGCAACGATCCAACGCCATGCATCCATCTGCTCGTCGGCCCACAATCCCAAGTCGCATGGCGAAATACGACCCTCCGGCGCCACTGCGGTAGCTTCCATGATAATCATGCCGAAACCGCCCATGGCACGCGACACATAATGCTGGTAGTGGAATGGCGTGGGCAGACCATCCTGGGCCAACGCGGAATACGTGTCCATCGGCGGCAGCCAGATACGGTTGCGCACGGTCACTCCACGCAAAGTCATAGGATCGAACAGGCCAACCGTGCCATTGGTTTTGGCCTTCTTCGACTGCTTCATCTTCTTTTCATCTTCGCTCATCGTAGTAGCTCCCCCTCCGGTCGCGCCTACTGGCTTCATGCCGATCAGCTGAACCTTCTTTTCGTATTCCCCTTGAGCTTCTCTGGAGATTTCGTGCCGTAGAACCGGCACTATCTGCATTCTACGCAGAACGCCCGCCGAGCATGGCGGGCGTTCATTGATTGTTCACTTCCATTCACTGAATTACGGAAGCGTCACTCATCTTCGGTCTGCTGCTGATCCTGATCAGCCTGCTGGTCGTTCTGCTGGCTTTGCTGCTGAAGCGACTGGTTCTGCTGCTGGATGATTGTGCTTTGCTGCTGGGTGGCATTCTGCTTTCCACCGCCGATCTTGGTGACCGTGCTGGATGTTGCGGAATACTTGGCCGCAGGCTGCCCATAATCGTTGTCAATCGGCAGCTGTTTGCGTTCCGCATAAGCATTCATAAAGTCACGCCATGCCGGGGCCGCGATGGTGGAACCATCCCAGTAGCTGTGGTACTGGCCGTTGATAGCGATATTCGCAATCGGGTGTCCAACCGGGTTCTGCACGTCACCGACGAGCACGAATGTGGCGATCTGGTTCGGAATGAAACCACCCGTCGTAACTAGCTGATCCTCGTGGGTACCGGTCTTGGCGAAGGTCTTACGTCCATTGGCTAGCTGTGCCACACCGCCTGCGCCGTCGGAACGGACAACGCCTTGATTCATGGCCCAAGCAAGCGTTTGGATGATTTCCGGATCGACCGCCTGATGGCAGTTCGCGGAAGGCACCTTAATATCATTGCCGTCCACATCAGTCACCTGCTTCAGCGCGATCGGATCGCACTGCACGCCATTGGACGCATATACAGCGAAGATGCTTGCCATCGTCAGCGGGGACACGTTGACGTTGCCGACCATCATGGCAGGCACGAATGATGAGGTCTTGTCGAGCGTCTCACCGGTATTCGCATCATGATAGCCAAGTTCAGTTGCGGTATCGGCAATCTTGCACAAGCCGATGATGGATCCCATGGAAGCCTGCGTGGTGTTATGAGACCTTGCCAAAGCCAATGCCGGCGTTTCCGGGTTCACCGTTCCATTGGTTATTGCGTTGGTGACGTTCCACGTATCAGTGCCGCCGGTATAACGATCGCATGCGAACAACGAGGTCGAATACCTCGTGGACGTCTGCAGGTTCTCGTTGACGGAATGTCCCGCTTCCATCCATGCCACCAGATTGACAGGCTTCCACGACGAGCCGATGGAGAAGCCCATGCCGCCGCCGTCTTCTCGATCCACGGCATAGTTCATGGAATCCCTGGTCTGGTCGTTCTGCGCCGCTTCGGTGGCATCATACGTTCGATTCAGACCGAAGCCCAACACTTCTCCGGTACCCGGTTTGACGGACGCCATCACGATTTCCATGCCGGAGGAATCTTCCGGTGGGATGGTGTTGCGCGCGGTTTCGTTCAACAAGGTGTTGGCATCGATATCCAACGTGGTGACGATCTTCAGACCGCCCTCTTTCAGCAGTCTTTCCCTGTCCTCGCTGGTCTTGCCGAATTCCTTGGAATTCAAAATCTTATGCACCACGTAATCGCAGAAATAGCCCGCATCATAGTCCGCGGCCATGCAACCGGTGGAAATAGGCTGGACATCAAGCGTATCTGCGAGCGGAGTATTGACCGCCTCTTGATATTCCGCATCCGAAATATAGCCCTGCTCGTTCATCAGCTGCAGCACGATATTGCGTTGCTTCTCGGATTCCGGCTGGTTCGATTCGACGGAAGGATCGTAAGCGTTCGGATTCTTGGTGATTGCCGCGATGGTGGCGGACTGCACGATGTTCAGCTGATCTGCGGTGGTGTTGAAATACCGCTTCGCAGCCGCCTGCACGCCATAGAGGCTATTGCCGCCAAACTGTGCGATATTGAGATATCCCTGCAAAATTTCAGGCTTGGAATACTGCTTTTCCATTTGCACGGAAATCAGCATTTCCCTCATTTTTCGTGCGATGGTATCTTCCGACGCATGGTATTGTGCGATCGGATCGTCATCCTGCTGCGCCTGCAGGATCAGCACGTTTTTGACATACTGCTGGGTAAGGGAGGAACCGCCCTGATGGTCGCCCTTCATATATGTTTGGACGAACGCGCGGAACACACCCTGCACATCAACGCCGCCGTGAGTGAAGAATCGTCTGTCTTCACGCGCTACCACGGCCTGCTGCATGTATTTGGAAATCTTCTTCAACGGCACGACTTCACGATTCTGATCCCAGAATTCGGTGATTTTCGTGGTGCCATCGGAAGCGTACATGGTCGACTTCTGCGGCAGGCTGGTCACATCAAAATCAATACCTTCGACCGACAGCGACGGAATAACCGCCTTGGCGACGCTGTTCGCGCCGAAAACCGCCGGTAGGAGGAACAAACTGGCGGCCACGCCGCCACCCACACTCAGCGTGATGTAGGCAATCACGAGTGCGAGCACACGTTGAACGGTCAAAGTCTTCTTTTCGGGCATGGTGCCCATTCTAAAGTGGTGGGTCTACTAATCAACCGGCCGATCGCAGCCATCACGGGTTTCTCACAAACAACCGTAAAACTTGAAAAACACTGGAAAACAGTCGAAAATTATCGTCTCGATCGTCGAATAAGCATGCCAGGCTGGTAGATGATGATGGAACGGCCCTCACGCGCAATCCATCCACGGTTGGCGAAATCCATCAGCGCCTTGTTCACCGTCTCGCGCGACGAACCGACCAGCTGCGCCATTTCCTCCTGCGTCAGATCGTGCGGCACCTTCAACCCCGCCTCGACCGGCTCGCCGAAGCGTGACGCCAGATTCAGCAGCGTTTTCGCCAAACGTCCCGGCACGTCCATGAACACAAGCTCCGAAATGCGCTCGTTGTTGTCACGCATGCGATGCGCGAGCACCTGAAGCATGTCGACGGCCACGCGCGGATGCTCGTCAAGCCATGCAAACAGGGCGTCATGCTCAAGCCATACGACTTTCGTGTCACTGGTCATGGCCACGGCGGACGCGGTGCGCGGTCCACCATGCGGATCGAACACCGGAATCTCACCCAGCACTTCGCCGTACGCATGAATGCTCAACAACTGCACACGTCTGTCGGACGATTGCCGGATCAGTTTGACGCGCCCGCGTTCCAGCAGATACATGCGGTGATCGGTGTCGCCTTCGCGGAAAATATAGTCGCCCTTGCTGTATTCGGCATGCTGCAGATGCGGCAGCAGTTCCTCCGCCTCTTCGGAAGAAACCTGCTTGAACAACGCGGTGTGCAGCAACGTCGCGCTTTCGCCACTGGGTCCACTATTGGTCTCGTTTGGCGTAGCCATTTGTCACACCTCCGTTCATAGGCACATCCTCTGGGCACGCCGCCAGGCGTATTGCCGGGCGCGCTGCCGCGGCTTCGAAAGCTTGCTACGATTCCACATGCCCTCACGGAACACCAAGCTTTCGTAACGTTCTCATCGCCCTTGACATCAGGGCGGCTTCGACCATCGGGCTACATTGTAACTCGCCTGGCGGCGTCGAGCAGCCGTTCAACCACGTCTTCACGACTCATGCCCGTCTGCGAGCGCATTGGATCGACTCGTTTTACCGCTGATTTCACCGCTTTGTCCGACATTTTCTCACGTGAGGTGTTCAACACCCGCCCCATTTTTTCCGCGTCGATATCGTAGGCGAGGGTCACGTGGTGCAGTATGGCGCCAGGCCCTCCCTCTACTGGCGTGAAGCGACGTTGTGCGGCTCCGCCGAGTTTGCCGTATTGCGTGGCGATGTCGTTGAGTCCGGAGAATCGTACGTCGAGCCCGAGTTCCTTAAGCGCGCGCACCAGCCAGAAATCGCAGAGCCGGTATGATTCCTCGATACTTATGCCTTGGGTGAAATCGAACGGCGCGTACAACGAGTAGGTGATGGTGTTACCCGGTTCGATGAACATCGCCCCGCCGCCAGTACAACGTCGGACCACGGTGAATCCTTCCTTCTGCGCGACCACCGTATTGACTTCGTCTTCGAGCGACTGGAATTTGCCGATGACCACCGCCGGAGCGGCCCATTCCCAGATACGCAGCGTGGGTTCGCGTTTGCCTGCCGCCACTTCGCGCGCCCATGCGATGTCGGTTTCCATTTGTTCGCTTGGATTTCGCGGCTTGTCGTGGATGACGGTCGGTTTCAGGTCCCGCCAGCGTTCCAGATATTCCTCTTGTGTCAGCGCATTATACATTTCCGGTTGTTTCCCAGAATATTGTTTCGTAGACCGCGCGATATTTCCGTTGTTCGTTGCATCTTCCGCATTGCACGATTCGCTGCCTGTGATTGCGCGGAGGAAAGCGATGGCGATGCCTTCTGCCGTCATACCCACCAATCGCACGTTCGGATAGTTCGCGGTAATCGCTTGCAATCGTCGCGTAATGTCGCGTGCGGACACGCTTTGCTGGCTTTGCAGCAAGTTTTCCAAATCCCGCAATAGTCGGCGGGAATCCTTGTCATCGCCGTCAAGAAAGAAATCGCCGTCGATCCGACATTGTTCCACGGATTGGATGGAACTTGCACATTCGCGGAAATATGCTGGAACGGCATCAGAAAGCCGGACGGAAACCCCTACGAGTTTTCCGCCCGGCTGCTTGTACAGCCCTCTGCCCATCAATCTTGGAGCTCTTGGCCGCGCCCATCGCGGTGCCAGTTAGACCCGTAGCTGGAGCACAGGATGAGGACTGCTTCGATCAGAGCCCAGATTCCGGAAATGATCGGTCCGATAAGGATGATCCATCCGATCAGGGTCAGCAACAGCTGAGCCACGGCCTTGCCGGTGTATCCCAGATAGAAGTTATGCACGCCGAGGCCACCGAGGAACAGGCCGAGCAAGCCGGCGACGATCTTCGACTTCTGCGCGTAACCGTAGCCGGGCTGCTGTTGGGTCGCCTGATAGTAGGTCTGCTGCGCGTAGATTGGTGGCTGATTGTATGAGGGCTGCTCGTATCGGGGCTGCGCCTGCTGCTGATAATAGGGGGGCTGCGCCGATTGTGTGTAATCCGGCTGTCCGTACGTCGGCTGTCCGTAGAAGGGCTGTGCAGGTTGCGCAGGCTGAGTCGGCTGCCCGTAAGCGGGAGCGGCCGAGCCATATGCGGGGACGGACGAACCGTAGGCAGCCGACTGACCATATGGCTGACCATTGCCGTACGTACCGCCAGGGATGTTGTTGCCCTGCGTACCCGGGGCATATCCCTGCACGGGTTGCTGCGATGCGTACGGGTCGGGATTGTGCGGCTGTGATGCAGGCTGATTGTAGCCATCCTGCGACTGCCTGTAATCGGCTTGAGTTGAATCGTTCGTCGCGAAATACTCGTCTTGGCCGGAACCGTTGTAATCGGCATTGTTGTCACTCATGGTTTCAACAATATCCCATAATTTGCCTTGTTGCTTTCATCCACCCTGAAAGCAATCCCTGAAATCCCCCTGAATATGCGAAACGCCTGTCGAATTCAAGCATGAACTCGATTTCGACAGACGTCTCAACAGGCGAACATATCCGGCGCAATCATGCGTTCCGGATCATATGTCACATGCGTGCCAGAATGTCGCGTCCGACCTCGTCGGTGGAGCGGGTAGCGGATCCCAGCTCTTCGATGTCCGCTTCGACGGCCGCATCGATCTTGGCCGCGGCGTCGTCGAAACCGAGGTGGCGCAGCAGCATGGCCGCAGAAAGGATCGCGGCGGTCGGATTGGCCTTGTTCTGGCCTGCGATATCCGGTGCGGAACCGTGAATCGGCTCGAACATGGACGGGTATTCGTTGGAAGCGTTGATGCATCCGGAAGCGGAGTATCCGACACCGCCGACCACGGCACCTGCCTCGTCGGTGATGATGTCGCCGAACAGGTTGTCAGTGAGGATCACGTCGAAGCGGGACGGATTCGACACCATGAAAATGGTGGTCGCGTCGATATGCAGATAGTCGTGGGAAACTTCCGGATATTCCTCGGCGACCTTATCGACGATGCGCTGCCACATGTCTCCGGCGTTGACGAGCACGTTCTTCTTGTGCACGAGGGTCACATGCTTCCTGCGCTTCATGGCCAGCTGGAAGGCGTAACGCACCACACGTTCCACGCCGTAGGCGGTGTTGATGGAAACTTCGGTGGCCACCTCGTTCGGGGTGCCGCGGCGAACCGCTCCGCCGGCGCCGCAGTACAGGCCTTCGGTGCCTTCACGCACCACGACGAAGTCGATATCACCCGGGTTGGCGAGCGGGGAGGTCACGCCCTTGTACAGCTTGGACGGACGCAGGTTGACGTACTGGTCGAGATCGAAACGGAGCTTGAGCAGCAGGCCACGTTCGAGAATGCCGGCCTTGATACGCGGATCGCCGACTGCGCCCAACAGGATCGCGTCGGTCTTCTTGATGCGTTCCTCTTCCTCTTCCGGAAGAATCGCACCGTCACGCAGGTAACGTTCGGCGCCAAGATCGAAATTCTCGTAATCGAATTCGGCGACACCCTCGGCCGCTTTCTCCAGAGCCTTCTGAGCCCACGGAGTCACTTCCTTGCCAATGCCATCGCCCGGAATGACGGCGATGGTGTACTTCTTTGCAGAATCACTCATAGCACGCGACTCTAGTCAACGAATCAGCACGTGGACGCGTAACGCTCAACTAATGGACACTCCATGCCGCTTTCCTGTACGAAACACACGAAAAGCATGAAATCATACGAATCTCACAAATCGCACAACCTAATCAGCTGGTAATACCCATCACGCCAAGGCACCAAGCATTCTCATAGGAGATCTCCTCCCACTGCTTGTACCTTCCAGACGTACCCCCATGACCAGCCTCAACCTCAATCTTCGCCACGGCATCCACGCCCGCACGCTGCAGTCGGGCCAACCATTTCATCGGCTCCACATACAGCACACGAGTGTCATTCATCGACGTGGTAATGAAAATCTTGGGAAAAACCGCAACCCGCGCATCATTTGCATCAGACGGCGCATTCTCATACGGCGTATATTCCTTCATATACCGATACACGTCCGCATTATGCAGCGGATCGCCCCACTCATCCCACTCCGTAACCGTCAACGGCAACGACGGATCAAGAATCGACGTCAACGCATCCACAAAAGGCACATCCGCCTCAACGCCCGCGAAACATTCGGGAGCCATATTCGCCACGGCACCCATCAACAGGCCACCGGCGGAACCGCCATCGGCCACCGTGCGAGCAGGCGACGCCAAACCGGCACGCTGCAACGCACGCACGGCATCAACGAAATCCTCAAACGAATGCTTCTTATTGAGCAAATGCCCCTGCTCATACCAAGCACGACCCATCTCACCGCCGCCGCGAATGTGCGGCACCGCATAAAGCACACCACGATCAAGCATGCTGATGCGAGACACCGAGAATCCCGGATCCGAACTGATCTCATACGCGCCATACCCGGTAACGAACATCGCCGAATCACACGCGGGCACATCCCTGCGCCACACCAAGGAAACAGGAATGCGCTCGCCATCGCGGGCGGTAACCCACACCCTGCGCTCCATGTATTCGCGCGGTTCAAATCCACCAAGCACCGTGGCACGCCTCAACAGGCGATCCTCGCCGGTCGCCGGATCGATATCATGCAGTTCGCCGGGACGCGTGTAACTGGAGAACGAGTAGCGCATGCGGGGCGCATCATACGAAGGATTGCCTCCCACACCAATCGAATACAAGCGCCGGGTCTCCCCCGGCATCGCATCGGCGGTCGCACCATCCGATGAGGTCATCGCCTTGCGGGAAACCCCATGCACGGCCGACCCCTCGCCTTGCGCGGCGGCCAATTGGTCGAGCGCGCCCCACACTTCGGCACGTTCCTCGTTGATCTCGTCCACCGACTCGTCGACATCCCAATCGTCTTCCAACGCGTGGGGAACCAGCTCGGTGAACTTCCATGGACGCCCCGCAAGAAAATCCTCCGCAGCGGCATCCTTCGTCATCACCGCAATATGCGCCAGGCTTTCCGCCCGGTACTGCAGCGCCACATAATGCCGGTGAATCGAGATCCCCTCAATGCCAAGACCATGCGCGCCCTGCAAAATGGCTGGATTGCAGGGATTGGAATACGGTGTGCCGATCGGCATCTCAGAAGCGCCCGGTTCGACTTCGTCGCCGTGCTCGCATCCGTACGGCGAACCGACTGCCACACGCACGCCCTCACCCAAACGGTACGGGGGCTCGTGGGAGCGCATGTCGATCACATCGATTTCGAAATTCGGGTTCAACGCATTGTGATAGACCACGGCGAGCGGAATATCCTCACCGCATTCGCCGGCACCTTCGAAACGGCTGAAACTCACGTCGTATTCCACGTCCTGCTCGCGCGGAATGAACGCGCGGAATTCGCCTTCCGGATCGTCGGTGGAAAGCAGCAATACCTCGGTGGTAGTCTTCGACCCGGTGCCGATCACCAGATTGCGTTCGTCGAACGACAGGCCGACGCCAACCCAGAATCGTTCGTCCTGTTCGCGGTACACCTCCACATCGTCGGTGATGGGAGTGCCGACGCGGTGCCTCATCACCGCGTATGGACGCCACGCGTCGTCGAGCTTCACATAGAACACCCATTGCGCGTCCGGTGTGAAGCAGGCGCCACCGATGCCCTTGAACACTTCCGGCAGTTCCTTGCCGGTTTCCAAACTGCGGATGCGGAAATCGTAACGTTCGTCGCCGCTGGTGTCGGTGCCGTACAGCATCCAACGTCCGTCTTTGGAAATATCCATGCCGCCGATACGGAAGAAATCATGGCCTTGCGCTTCGGCATTGGTGTCGAACACCACTTGTTCGCCGTCGATGGGCACGCCGATTTCAATGGTTGGCGGATCCCAATCGTCTGCGCCTCGAATAGGCACACGGCATTGCACCGCATACTGCTGGCCCTCCTGGGTGCGTACGAAATACCAGTAGCCATCCATGCGTGTCGGCACGGACATGTCGTTTTCCTGAACGTGCGACTTGAGCTCGTCGAACAGTGTGGAGCGTAGGGTTTTCAACGGTTCCATGCGCTGCTCGCAATACCGGTTCTGCGCGGCGACGTAATCCTGCACGTCATGCGATTCCTTGTCGCGCAGCCATTCGTACTCGTCGATGAAGGTGTCGCCGTGGAATACGCGCTCCTTCGGCACACGCTTCGCGATCGGCATCCCGCATTTGTCTTGCACGCTTTCGTCGCTTTCTCGCGCGCCCGTTGCGCCCTGTTCACCCCGAAAATCAGTCATGCACGCGATTATACCGGCATTGCATTCCCAATCCCACGCGGCACGCACCCCCTGCTCCGGGCGTACGAAAAAGTCAGACGCCCATCTGTTGTTTCAGGAACGGCAGCATGGTTTTCATCAGATTCGAGCCGGTCGTTCCCGTGAATACCGGGACATCGGTGACCGGGATCGGCTGCGTGACCGCACGCCCCGCAACGGTGCCGAGATTGCCGGCGACTTCGCGTGGAGACAACTGCCGGATGCCGATCGCCAGCACACGCCCTGGGTATCGGCGTGCGATCGTGGCGTACGTGGTCGGATCCCTCTGCCCGTCATCGCCGATCAGAATGAACTTCATATCAGGAAAATCAGCCATCAATTGTTCGGCATACTCGAGTTTGTGCTGCACTCCGGAAGGAATGAACGTTTTCGGGCGAGGATCGAGGTCGCGCAATAGCAGCGGACCTTCCGGAAAACCATGGTTGGCGATAAAATGCCGGATCGAGCTTTCCACATTCCATGGCGATGTCGACAGGTAGAAGAACGGCGCGTCCGGGAACATGTCCGCAATGCGGTTGAACAGCAGGTTCATGCCCGCAACCGGCATTTTCTTCTTTGGATCGAGCAGCAGCAGATTGTAGGCGGCTTTCATCAGGCTTGGCGCCTGCGTGACCATGATGGTGTCGTCCACGTCGGAGATCACACCGACTTTCGTACCGCTGGGAATGGTGAACAGGTTGGCTTTGACCGGTTTGCGGCTGCGCACCTTGTATGACACGTCGTGCACGCCGGGTTCGAGCGAATGTTCGGCCACGAGATCGAGATAGCCTGCGGAATCGGATGCGGCGAATTCGCTGGAGACATTGCGCTGCGCATCCACTTCGTCATACACTTCGGACGCCCCCACCTGCACGGTTTCGAGGGGCACGCCGTCGATGGCGATGCGCACCTTCGTATGCGGCGAGGGGATGGTGAGCATGGCACGGATGCCACGGGTCAGACGACCCGCCTGACGTTTGAAGGGCCCGTACACGGTTCGGCAGATCAGTCGAGAGTAATGTTCGGTGCCGTAGCCGACATATGGTTCCACGCGCGGATACCAGTTGAGATTGAGCACCATGCTTGTTGAGAACGTCACCCACTTGTTGAACGCTCTGGTAATGGTGCGGCGGAACAGTCGTGTCAGCGGAGGCTTGACTTCGATGCGTTCGTGTTTCGAAGCGGCATCGAAGGTGGTGACCACCTTGCGTGCGGGAATGGGCACGGTCGGCATGTCATCTTCGGATATGGAATCCGGTTCACGCTGGGGCAACGGCTGCGGTTCGGTCATAACCCCACTATAAAGGCGATTATTGAATTACCTGGTACCCCAGCGTGAAAATCAGGGATTTTTCAGGGAATACCGATGATTTCCCATCCAATTTCCCGAATCGTGCCGTTCACTGAGCCACGATGTTGGCGTATTCCTCGGAGGAAAGCAGTCCCGGCTCGTCATCCTCAAGTTCGATTTTGAAAATCCAGCCTTCGCCATACGGGTCACCCGTTACGATGCTTGGATCGTCGGCGGCCTCGTTGTTCACATAGCGAATCACGCCGGCCACCGGAGCGACCAGCGGCGTGACCGCCTTGGAGGATTCCAGTTCCGCCACCTCGTCGCCGGCCTGCACTTCGGTGCCGACTTCCGGCAGATCGATGTATACGAGTTCGCCAAGCTGGTCGGCCGCATATTCGGTGATGCCCACCATGGCCGGTTCGGTGGAAGCATCCACCCACACATGCTCGTCGGAGTATTCGAGATGCTCGGGAACGTCCAGATTCGGCTTGTTTTCGTTTTCTTCACTCATGAAAGCTCATTCTACGTCAATCACGTGCATTTCCCATAGCGCTGTACCGAAACTTGTTACGGCAGATCGTGGCCGAGCCATTCTTCGATCATGTAGCGGGCGATGGTGGCCTTTCCGGGGGATTCCATACGCCCTGCTGCCAGCTCGTTCATATATTCGTCTCGGGTCATCCAACGCGCCTGCAGAGTCTCGTCACCGTCCACGTGCACGTCGGTGGTATCGGCCACGCCTTTGAACGCCATCATGAGCGAGGCTGGGAATGGCCATGGCTGCGATCCCAAATATTTGAGTTCGCCCAGTTCGATGCCGACCTCCTCTTTGGCTTCGCGCCGGCATGCGTGCTCCAGGTTCTCGCCCGCCTCCACGAAGCCTGCGGACACGGAATACAGGCCGGTATTGCGCCATGCACTGTTGTGCTGCAGCAGCAGACGGTCCTCATGGTCCACAATCGCCGTGATAACGGCCGGCTCCACCCTGGGGAACAGCAGCCGTTTGCCATCCGCTTCGCTGGTGCACCGCTGCGCCCATCCTCCCAACGCCGGTTCGGTCGGAGCGCCGCATGTGGGGCAATGACGTTGGCGCGCATGCCATACGCCCAGCGAGATCGCCGTCGTGGCCTGGCCTGCTTCGCGCGCGCTGGCATGCGGTGCGAATCCGCGCAGATCGACCCAGTCGAATCGTTCCGCAGCGCTTTCCAGCAACGATTTCGACGTTTTCGCTTCCGGTTCGTGCTGTTCGCCGAACGCATCGTCCGCGCCCATATGCTCGCTGCTTGCGTCCACCGTCTCCGCGGCTTTCACGCGAGACACGTCAACGGCGACCACGTGTTCGTCGCGTTTGCCGCCATACGATCCAAGGAATATGGCGAGCGCCGTCGGATGCGTGTGCAGTTCCGCCGCCACGTAGGCGCCGGGCAATTGCGCGAGACGCATATGCACGTTGGCGTAGTCCGCGATGGCTCCCTGTCCGCGCGGCACCGCCACCATGCCGTCTTTGACGAGAACGACCTTCGTGGCCGGCTCCAGCAGCGCCGTGTCGAACAGGTCGGGTTCGCCGCGTCTCGAAACCTCATAGTCGATGTCACCTTGCGCAAGTGGCAGGAACGGCAGTGCCTGAGTCAGCGCCAATGGTGAGAACACGCTCATCGCTTGCTTCTTTCCTTGAATACGATTGATAGAGCGGATATTTTTTCTCTATTCCGTATTTTCTTTTCTATTTTTTTATATCTTTTTTGTATTTCTGATTGCGATATTGACGGCAGCGGCGGAAAATACCGGCTACTGCACCCTGCGCACCAGCGCGAGCAGCGCGTCGGCAACCGCCTGCGGATGCTCGTATGCGCTGAAATGCCCGCAATCGAATACCACCGTCATATCCGCGCTCGTGCCTGTCATCGCATCGGCGATCGGCGTCATCACGCTCGGCGGGCTCGACGGATCCTTGTCGCCGCAGATCACCGCAACCGGTGCCGTAATCGCAGGCAACACATCGTTCAGATCCGGGCGCCCAGCCGCCATGCGCTCACGCCATGCGATGCCTTCGGCAGGCTGTTCGTTGATCCACGTCGTGAACTGTTCACGGTAGGCGGCCGACTGTTTGATGGTGGAATCCTCAGGTGTGGATGCCGCAAATCCCATCACCGGCTCATGCGTGCCCGTCGATTCGCATGCTTCGGCGATCGCGATGCGCTTCGCGCGCATCTGCGCGGAATCCGCCGCGGCCTTCGTGTCGCATAAGGCCAACGCGGCAACAGCTTCGGGGTGCAGACGCTGAATGTCGAGAACCAGATAGCCGCCCATCGAAAGGCCCGCCCAAATCGCCTTGTCGTAACCGGCCGCATGCAACATCGCGACATAGGCGTCGGCCATATGGTCCAAACCGTTCGGGAAAGCGCCGTCCGCGTCTTTGCCGCCACTGGTCTCATCGGAAGGAATCGGCCCTTCTCCCGCACCGGGCATGTCGGGACCCCAGATCGGGAACCGTTTCACACCATGTTCCACAGCGGCCGCCTCCAACGCCTCCGCACATTCGTCCCACATGCGGTGGTCCACGGGGAACCCGTGCACCAGCACCACGGGAAGCCCCTCGCCCTCGCAATACACGTTATTATGTAATTCGATCGTCATCGTCTCACTCCGTTCCTCTCCCCTATATTGCCTATGTATCTATCGCTTGCGCTGCCTGCATTCGCAAGCTGCCACGCGCTTTCCTGGCGCCCACGGCCGACCGGTTTCGACGTCAACCATAAGCCTGTCGGCTACCTGCCGGCCCAAGCGATCGCCTGACGCACAATCGTGCCATATCCGTTGCTCATCTGGTTTATGAAAGTGTCGAGGATCTCGCTGTTCGTGTTGACCCATTCCACGTCAAGCGTCTCATCCTGCGGCTTGCAGTCGCCCGCGATCGGCACCACGTAGCACAATGCGATCGCATGCTGGCGGGAATCGAAATAATCGGATAGTCCCGGCGTCGGGAAAAACTCGGCCACGGTGAACGGCTGCAGACTCACCGGCAGCTGCGGCAACGCGATATCGCCCAAATCCTTGGCGATATTACGCGCCACGGCCTCACGCAACGATTCGTGATAGAGCACGCGCCCGGCAATCAGCGTTCGCTCGATACTGCCGTCGTCAGACACGCGAAGCAACGATCCGACCTGTGAAACACGCCCCAGATCATCGGTGCGCACCGGCACCACAAGCACGTATGGAATCGGCATTTCGCCGCGCATACGGTTGATTTCGCCGGAAGCAAGCCATCCTGGAGGATTACCTATTCCGCGAATGAAATCCTCCGGCGTAATGTCGTCGAATTCTCCGCGACGACGGCCTGCATCGAAATCGCCCTCGTCGGGCACTTCATCATTCATCACTGGCATAGTCCCATTATCACGCATCTTGTGTGAATTGGCTGGAAAAGAATGCGCCGAAAGACGATTCTTCTGACAGCGGATATTGCATATGCCGGGAATGCGGCGGGTTGGGGCGCGGTTATATACTCCAAAGCAATCGCATACGAGGGGCGTAGCCCGTCACGCGCGTCGATGGAACGAACAGCAAGGAGCAATCATGGCAACGCATGCGGTCACTTCGCAGGATTTCAATCAGGTCGTCGAATCCAACGATCTGGTATTCGTGGATTTCTGGGCAACCTGGTGCGGTCCGTGCCGTGCGTTCGGCCCGACGTTCGAAAAGGCAAGCGAAGCGAATCCTGACATTTATTTCGCGAAGGTCGATATCGACCAGAATCCGGATCTCGCCTCCGCCGCCAAAGTGCAGGCCGTGCCGACCTTGATGGTGATCAAGAACCAGCAGATCGTATTCCAGCAGGCTGGCGCGTTGCGCGCGTCGGATCTGGACGATCTGATCGCCCAGGCCAAGGAGCTGGACGTCAATGCGGCCGCTGCCGAAGAGGCTACGGAACAGGCGCAATAAGGCGAATATCAAAGGATTGCAAAGGTGCCGTTCGATGGCGAAACATCAACGGCACCTTTTGCTTTGCACGCTTGCTTTGCATGCCCGCTTTGCCCGCCTGTTACATATGCGCTCGCCCGGATTCCATGGCATGGAGTAGAATGTCGCGTTGGATATGCGCTTTCCGGCGAAGCCTGAAGTGGCGGCGCACCGCATGCCGTGCATGTGTGAATTCGTCGAGGATCTGAACGCGCGTTTAGGAGCAGAATGGCTAACCACAGCAAGCACGCCCGATCGTCTACCTTCGCCATGCCGAGCAAGTCCTCGCTGGTGAAGATCGCCGCAACGGTCGCGGCGGTGGGCCTGTTGGCTACCGGCGGCATTGTGTCGCGCAATCTTTACACCTCCGCGGAGCAGAACACGGCCAATCAGGTCACGGCCTTCTCCGTCACCGATTCCGCCGAAGCATCCCGTGGCAACGCCCGTGAGCTGCTCAATGGAGACACCTCGTATGTCACCGTGAAGATCAACGGCAAGTCGCGCGTGGTGCCCGGTACCAATTTCACCGACGTGAAGTCCGTGCTCGACGCGGGAGACATCACGCTCGAACCGGAAGACACGGTCTCCCCTTCGCTCACCACCAAGGTGGATGAGAAGACCGTAGTCACCATTCAGCGTGCCGGCGCAAGCGTTGAGGTTTCCGACACCGCCATCGGTTTCAATGTCGTCAAGAAGGAAACCTCAAGCCTGCCGGAAGGCCAGGAGAAGGTTGAGACGGAAGGCGAAGAGGGCGTGATGGAAACCACGAACCTCGTAACCAAGTCCGGCGACACCGTGGTCTCCTCCAATATGATCAGCTCGTATGTGAAGAAGGCTCCGGTCGACAAGGTCATTCTCGTCGGCACCGGCTCCACTTCGTCGTCGTCCTCCAGCGCTTCCGCGTCGATCGGCACCACTGTGCCGGCGGGCGAAATGCAGCAGTGGGCTCACGATTATCTGCTGTCGAACGGCTACACCGAAGCCGATTTCACCGCCACCGTATACATCATCACCCACGAGTCCGGCTGGAGCGTCACCGCAACGAATCCGAGTTCGGGCGCCTATGGTCTGCCCCAGGCGTTGCCTGGCAGCAAGATGGTGAGCGCGGGCGCCGATTGGGCCACCAATTATCAGACTCAGCTCAAGTGGTTCTGGGGTTATTGCGCGCAGCGTTATGGTTCCATTCAGGGAGCCTACACGTACTGGCTAGCCAATCACTGCTATTAAATCGCGATTGATCATCATTGATTGATTCGATGATGATATAGTTTGAGCTCCGTAATATTCGAAGATATTACGGAGCTCAAACTATATTACGATCTTAAATATCACTGGGATATCGCCGATTTCACAGGGCATTGTTGGAACCGATCACCGTGGCTTCCTTGACGTCATCGATCTTCCTGCGCCTGCGGCCGCCGTGACCGGCCTTCGGACCACGCTTGCCGACGGTGCCGCTGCGGACCCCGTTCTTGGCATCGAAGATGATCACGCGCTCATCGCTGTGATATTCGCCGTCCAGAGCGAAGAAGGCGATCTTGTCTGCAGGCACTTCCGGGAAGGTGAAGAACTTCTGCGTCGCAACGAGCAGGTCAAGGTTGCGGGTGGTGACGGAAGACGGCGTATCGGCGTTCGGAGCATTGAACTGAAGAGCGAAATCGTCATTCTCATCGCATACCTGGATTGCGAACTTGCCGCGCTCGTAATTCACCAGCAGCTTGACGTATTCAGGACGTCCGAGAACTTCGGAAACACCCTTGGAAAAACGAACGGATTCAAGCATGACCGTCATGGTCAACTTGCCACCAGTTCTTTCGCCAACTTCTTTGAAACCATCAAGAACGGACATGTAAATCCTTCCTTTATTGTAAATAACTACGTGAAATACTGTACCTCATTGTTAAGAATAAAACGAATCGAATTTCGGGGAATATATTCATATTTTCAAGAACACAACGTAATACGAAAAAACATACCGCAGACCATGCTTGTCTCAATGAGAAATTCGATACGGTTCAGCCAGCGCGCTTCCTAAGCCAACTCGATGGGCACACCACCCCTTGTCACCCCGACGGTTTTCCGCTAAAAACAGATGTGGCAACCCCTACCTCACCCCCGCACTACGGGTTGCGCAAATTGCAAATACTTTGCAGCACAGTTTTCCAATTTCATATAGGAAGCGCTGAAATATCGTGCTTTATGCACGCATATCATTTGCAAAACGGTTCATATAGGGGCTATCTTGCGCAACTATCTTTTGCAATCATTTTCATTTTTACAATGATTTTCTCAGTAACGATTTTCATTGAAAATCCGCCATTTTTCAGCATCTTTTACACTCCAATCGGGATAGAATATACACTACACGGTTGCAGTACTGCAAACGCTATCAAAGAAGATGGGACCCCCGTCGCAAAGCAGCGGCCACGATAACGGAGCCACAAGCCCCGATACCGGCCCAAACACAAGAAAAAGAAGGATCAGGAAGGTCAATGAAACATCGGAAACCAACTCCCGCCTGGCAGAAGCTGGGTCTGCGCGTCAGCAAGAAGCTGGCGGTGGGCGCCACAGCCCTTGCCACAGTTTTCGGCGGACTGGCAGTCGCCAGCGTCTCCGCACAGGCGAGCACCGACCGTAACAGTTATGCGGACACCGTAGGCAACCCGACTTTCGAAGCAGCACGCAAAAAGTACGGTCTGACCAAGGAGATGAAGAACGGCGCCATTCTGCACGCGTGGATGTGGTCGTTCAACACCATCACCGAACATATGGATGAGATCGCCGAAGCCGGTTACACCTCCATTCAGACCGAGCCGATGAGCAAAATCAAGGTGAACGACGCCAACGGCAAGAAATTCACCGAAAATTGGTATTACGTGTATCAGCCGACGAACACCTCCATCGGCAACTTCGTGGTCGGCAGCGAAGACGACCTGAAAGCCATGACCGTGGCAGCCCACGCGCATGGCATCCGCATCATCGTCGACGTTGTGGCCAACCACTTCACCGCCGACTGGAACGCCATCGACTCCGACTGGCAGAAGAGCGAATATTTCCATGCGCGCAACTCCTGCAGCGGCTCCGGCGGCGACAACATCGATTATTCCAACCGTTGGCAGGTGACGCACTGCCACCTGCTGGGCCTATGGGATCTGAACACCGCCAATCCGGAAGTCGCCAATCGTATGCACGACTTCCTGAAAACCGCGGTGAACGACGGTGTTGACGGCTTCCGTTTCGACGCCGGCAAGCACGTCGAACTGCCGAACGAATTCGACGGTTCGCAGTATTGGACCACCATTCTGCAGAACGGCTCGCAATATCAGTACGGCGAAGTGCTGCAGGGCGATTCCGGACTGGATTACAAGGCGTACGCCAACCTGTATGCCAAGTATGGCGAAGGCGGCGGCGGAGCCACGGCCTCCGACTATGGCAAGACCATCCGTTCTGCACTGTGGAGCAAGAATCTCAATGCGGGCAATCTTATGAGCTTGCGCAACGGGGGCGTCAACGACGATCAGCTGGTCACCTGGGTGGAGTCCCACGACAACTATGCCAATAGCGACAAGGAATCCACGTATCTGACCAACGATCAGATACGCTTCGGCTGGGCCGTGGTCGGCGCACGCGCAGGCGGAGCGCCACTGTTCTTCAACCGTCCGAAGGCCTCCGGCGGCAATCAGCCCCAGTTCGCAGAAGCCTCTCAGCTGGGCGACGCCGGCGATGACATGTGGAAAGACACGGCTGTTGCGGCCGTCAACCATTTCCGCAATGCCATGGACGGCGAGGCCGAATACCTGCGCAACTGCGGTTCCGAACAGAACAACAACTCCTGCCTCATGGTGGAACGTTACAAGACCGACAACAATGCCGGCAATGACGGCGTGAGCATCGCCAACATGGGCGGCGACCAGAATCTGGCCGGCACTCCGACCAAGCTTGACGACGGCACATACACCGATCAGGTGAACGGCGGCACCATCACCGTTTCCAACGGCAAGATCACTTCCGGCACCGCCAAGGGCGATGCGGTGAGCGTGTACTTCAACACGAGCGTGAAGGAATCCGTTTCCGCGACCGTCAGCAAGAAGTTCTCCTCCAACACCATCAAGGTGACGCTGAACGCCAGCAATGCCACCAATCTCACTTACTCACTGAGCAATGGCAAGAACGGCTCCTTCGTTGACGGCGACTCGCTCACCATCGGCGGCGATATGGAGATCGGCGATTCCGTCACCCTGACCGTCAAGGGCACCGGCGCCGAAAGCGGCGAAGCGCTCGAGTTCACCGCAACCTACACCAAGGTTGAGGTTCAGGCGAACACGATTTACGCGACGAAGCCTTCCGGCTGGAGCAAGATGTACGCGTACGTGTACACGGGCGACGGAGCGACCGCGAAGAACAACGCGGCCTGGCCGGGCGTGGAGATGACCGCGATGGCGGCCGCCGATTCGTGCGCCAAGGCCGGCACATACAAGTATGAGGTTCCGGATTTGGGCGAGGGCATCTATCGCGTGATCTTCTCCAACGGCAACGGCTCGCAGATGCCGGGGGCCAGCCAGCCTGGTTTTGAATTCTCGGGCAAGGTGAGCTGGGATGGTTCGTCCGCCTCGCTGACAGCCATCACCTGCACGGCAACGCCTCCGGTTATCAAGACCGCGGACATCACCTTCAGCGCCACGGCCGACCTCAAGACCGGCGAGACCCTGTACGCGGTCGGCGACTGGGGCCAGGGCAAGGGCAAGACCTGGACCCGCGCCGGCGGCGTCAAGCTCGCCAAGAACGGCAACGCGTACACCGGCACCACCACCATGACCAAGGGCCAGGCCATCACCGCCCGACTGATCAAGGTCGACGCGAACGGCAAGACCACATGGGACGAGATCGGCGACGTCAAGGCCACCGCCGACAAGACCAAGACCGTGGACCTCAAGTGGACCAACGCGGTCGAGAACACCGTGGACATCACCATCAACGCGGCCGCCGACCTCAAGACCGGCGAGACCCTGTACGCGGTCGGCGACTGGGGCCAGGGCAAGGGCAAGACCTGGACCCGCGCCGGCGGCGTCAAGCTCGCCAGGTACGGCAACGCGTACACCGGCACCACGAAGGTCGGCAAGGGCAACGCCATCACATTCCGTCTGATCAAGGTCGACGCCAACGGCAAGACCACGTGGGACTCGGCCAAGGACCGCAAGTCCAAGGCCGACAAGACCAAGGCGCTCGGCGTCTCCTGGACCTCCGGCAAGGTGAACGAGGACGGCACGATCCCGGACGACTCCGCCATCAGCATCTCCGGCAAGGGCGTCGCGGACGGCAAACTGTCCATCCAGAAAGGCAACCTCGCCGAGCTCTACGTGATCGGCACCCAGGACGCCACCCCGTCCGACGCTGTCTGGTGGAGTGACGGGGCCGCCGTGGCGGTCTCCGGCACCGGCACCGTCTACGGCGTCCAGACCGGCACCGCCAAGGTGAACGTGAAGGTCGGCAACCAAACCGCCACCATCACCATCACCGTCAAGTAAACGGCAACCGCCGATATCCATAAAACATTTGAGCCTTGGAATTCAATATCACTCCAAGGCTCAAATCATATTCAAACGCTTCTATACGCATGAAAATACACACATCAAAATCAGCGGATTTAGCATAATCAGCTCAAAGCGTCGTGCAGATATCGCTTTGAGCGGCTGCGCATGATATCTAGTGCAATATCGGCATTGCAGAAATCGATGGTTTGTGAGGTATCAGTACAATCAACTTCGGAAAAATCAGTGATGATTCTGTCGGCGAATTGCACTTCCTGCAGGATTTGACCGCGTCTGGTGCCGAGTTCATGCTCTTTGGTACCTTCCGTATACACCCAGAACGGTTTATGGAAGTTGATGGAGAACAGCGTGCCATGATAGGAGTCCGTAACTACACCCTCCGCATATTTCACCAGCGAGAGGAATTCTTCCGGCCCTGCCTCGAGCACATTGACAAGCTCATCGCATTTCGGCACATTGCCCGCCTGCGGCGTCAGCACTGCGACAGGCAGGCCGACCCGACGAGACAGTTCACGCAGTTGCCTGAATACGCCGACAGCACGCTTGGGACGCAGCAGCGAATAAAACAGCAGATACTGTTCGGGCACGTGTTGCGACTTACGCAACGGTATGCGTTCCTCCCATTCGCCCGCGTTGAGCAACAGCGTCGGATCGCATACGTGTTCCACATATTTGCCGCTTACCTGCCGCAGTTTGCCGCATGCGGAACGTTCCCTCGCCGAAAGCGCGCTGAATTCCACCAACGCCGGTCCGATGCGCCGCAGCTCATCGTCGGTCATGGTGGCCGGCGACGAAGCATACGAGATTTTCCTGCAGTTCGCCCATTTCAGCAGGTACGGGTCCATGTACTTCCAGTCGACGCGTTCCAGCTCATTGGAATGCTTGTTGATGATCTGGTCGCTGCCGCTCACGGCCACGTCGAATGCGTCAGCCAGCGAATTCAGCTCTTCCGGCTCCTGATAGCGTCGTTGGCCCACATGTATGTTCGTGCTGATGAACCGCTCGAAATTGCGCATGCGCTTCTTGCGCAGTCCCGCAACCGGCAGCATGGTTAAATCCGCGAGGGACGATTTGAGGCCCAGCCCACGCCAATATAAGCGTTCATAGTAGCGTTCGCCCTCAAGCGGCCGGTAGTCGATGACGGTAACGTCATGCCCCATGTCCGTGATGGTTGATTGCGTGGCATACGCCTGCAATACCGAACCATAATTATAGGCAGCATGATACGTGATTAGACCGATAATATTATGCTTCTCGTCCATATTTCCTCGTCGTTCAAGTAGTTATTTCTTTGTTTTCTCGCTATTGCAGAAGCACTCCGCTTTCTCATTGTTTTCCACTGAATTGCTTATGACGCACCCATGCGATCGCAGCGCTCACGTCATACCATCGATATTTCATCGAAAGCAACGCGATTTGTCGGGTCACAGGAAAACGACCTCCCCGATATCGATCAAGCGGCTGCCGAAAAACCGGCATGTTCACTACTTTTCCATAGTGATTCTTTCGTTCATGACGGTTCCATGGCGCTTCGGGATTGAACAGATCATTGATCATAATGATCGTCAGATGAAATAATGTGTAATCATCGAGCGTTCCATCAGATATTTCCCGAAATTGACGAATGGTATCGCGCATTGTTTCGATCGCAGATATTGTTCGCCGCACATAATCGTTGGAGAACGACCGCACCACCGAATCCGCATTGCGGCGGTATTCGTACACCATTTCATCCACATAGCCGATTCGATTCGCCGCCGCGACCGCACGGAACGCATATTCGGCGTCCTCTCCCAAACTCAAGGTTTCGTTGAATCCGTCGATCCCTTTGATCAGCGGCATGCTGTACAGCTTGCCCCAAACAAGCGCGATACCTCGCTGCGGTCGGAGCATATCCTCGCATAGGTTAAGACGCCTGCGTCCCTCGAACACCATGTCAGTTTCAGCATAATGGTGTTCTTCCACACTTGGAGACCCCTCGCCTTTGCCGCCCATAATGACGGCACCAGCGGCGTCGGGAACACCGTTCGCATCGGCATCGGCACCTGCAAGCACGTTGCGGTACGCCCCCATCACCACATCGCAGCGGTATCGCACCGCAAACGCAAGCATGCCGTCGACGGCATGCTCGGCGAGCGCATCATCCGCATCGAGGAACATCGCCCACTGCCCCGTGGCCGCGCGCAATCCCGCGTTGCGAGCCGCGGAGACTCCGGCATGGGCGATCGTTTCCGTACGAATGCTGACCAATGGCGAATTCCAATTCGAGATCGGTGCCGTTTCGAATGCCGGCTTACCATCGAATACAATCACCGCTTCGATACGGAAGCCACTGCCCTGCTGCCGTTGCAGACTGTTCACGCAATCATGCAACGTTTGCAACGTGGCACGGTAGACGGGAATGATCACACTGATGGTATGGCTCATCGTCAGTTCAGCTCCCGTGTGATCACCGAAGCATCATACCGGAACGATACCGGCGATTCGATGCTTTCCGGGAAGTTGCCGATCGCCACGAACGCAATCAGCGTTTCGTAGTCGGGCACGCCCAACAGCTTGCGGATCTCATGCTCCTGCTTCTCACGCATCATGGTGTTGAGAGGGCAGGCGGCCAGCGACTCGCATTCCAATGCGGTCAGGAACGCCATGGCGAACAGGCCTCCGTCGATATACGGCTCGTTGCGTTCCTCAACGCTTACGAAACTGCGCACGTCCACGCTGATCAACGCCAGCACCGGAGGCGCATCGTACCCACGCCACCCGCCCTGCAACGCCAATGCCTGTTCGATGAATTTCGGATTGCTGATCAGCAGCACGCGATATGCCTGCCTATTGCATACCGATGGCGTTTTCATCGACATGCTTACGGCCTTACGCACCGTTCCCATATCAACAGGGGTTTCGGCATACTCGCGTACGCTGGAACGCCCTGCGAACAATGCTGCATAGTCGAGCGATGCGTTGTCGCGTTTGTCTGCGGCACGCACGGTTTTCACGCCCGCATTGCCCGCAACGTCGGCTTTTTCGGCTTGTTCGACGCTTTCGATATCCACCGAGGCCACTTCGTCGGCAAACCATACGCCCACAAACTCAGGAATCGGCTTCTCCAACGCCCGATGCTTGCGCACGTATGCACGAACCACCTGCCGTGCCGCGATATACGTCACATCGTCAACCGGATAGTCGCGTTCCCGCCATTCATCCATCACGGAACGCAACTCCCCGAACGCGGATCTGCCGAATCCCGCACGGAACCGTCTATGCGACAATCCTTTTTCAATACGATGAATGTAATACACCATAGTGCCGCGCAATTGCTCGGATTGCCCCACATTCCATTGCCCAGCACAGAATCTCAGGAACCGTTTGCGCTGCCCCGCATAGTACGAAGCCAATGTCATGTTCGCTTTGCATCCTTGCAATACGCGCCAGACGCGATGCGGAACGATGGTTTTGATTCGCTGCTTCACGCCCATGATTTCACCTTTCCTTGTTTTCTCGACGCAACGACGGCAATACCGCCTGCACCTTGGCCATGACTTCCCTTGTAAACCAGCCTTCACGCAGCTTCTGCCCCAATTGCGAAGCCCGTCGTACCATTCGCGCATACTCGCTTTGCGTCATGCCGTATTCCACGGCCATGGCCTCTTGCAACGATTCGACGGCAACGCCCACTCCCTGTTCGACTACGAATGGTGCGAGCGCCGCCTTGTTCCATATGATCACCGGCTTGTCGGCTGCAAGATACAGCGACAGCTTATGCGGATTGTTGACGGTCAGATATTTGCCGTAATAGCCGCCGCAGGTGTCGAGACTGTCGCCGTCCCAGATCAGACCAAATCGTCCTTCCAGTTTGTCTGGCAGTTCATCGGGTGCGACGATTCCGCGGTACCACGCCGTTTTGCCGTTCCGCCGGTCATATTTCGGCCCGTACAGATTGATGTCGGCTTTGGGGAATCGCTCGGCCAGCCGATACACGTATTCGGCTTTGCCATGGCTGAGATTTCCCGCGATATCGATGCCGTGACGCTGTTCCACGGGCACAGGATTCGCTTGCGGCAGCAGGTAATCAAAAATGCCGATCTCCACGATCGGCACGGTCGCGCCGTACTTGCGCAACACTTCGCTCATGCGCGGATTGTGGCTGATGAGCAGATCCGCTTCGGTCACCCATTGTTTGTCGAAATCGGTGTAGGAGTAGCCGCGTAGCGTTTCCAAATCATGAATCAGGAAAACAAATAACGCTCCGCGCGCTTTCATCCTACGCACGGAAGGCAAGGCGTACAGCGACACCTTATTGTACATGATGAGCGGAAATTGCACCAACACCACGTCCCCGCAGCGAACGGTTCGTTCCAGCCGATGCCAATCGGCAAGCGTACGCCCAACGCACACCAGCTTGTCGAAATACCCTTTGTTCTCGCCGGGACGCACTTCGAACGGCTGCCAGGATTGGCTTTCGAGCACCTGCCGAATGTCATCGCGCGCTTTGGATCCAGCGTGCGCATGATGCAGCGAACGTTCGCAGATCACGTAGTTCGTCATTGCCAACCTCCATTGTTTGCATATCGTCCGTCACTCGCATTGCTTGCGCCATGCGCGTTATTCTCATCATTCGTTTTCCGTACATGCAGTCGGTTGAATACCGGCTGAAGCATGGCCATAACGAATCGTTTGCGGCACAGCAGCAACGCGATGCCATATATCAGCGCGAACAGGAATCCGCCGAACATCAGCCACAGGAAGACGTTCCATGTCTCGGCACCGCATATCGCGATCGCGCCCCGCGTAAGGCAGCCTGCCGCAATCGCACTGAGCAGAATACGTATCGGATCGATCGACGTGCGAATGCCAACCAAAAACCCGCGGCACACATATGAGCGCATCGCCAGCATCAACGCTTCGCACAATGAAATGCTGATGGCGGAACCGACCACGCCGAGCTGTGGAATCAGCAGCACGTTTGCGAGTACGGCCAAGGCAAGTCCGATCGCGTTCACCATGGCCCATGTACGTTCCATTCCTTTGGAAATCATGACATTCGCAAGCACGATATTCATGGCCGAACACATCACCGCAATACCGACGAATCGTAGCGGAACCGCGGATTCCGCGAAGTCAGCGCCACCGAGCAATGCCACGATCGGGTCGGCAAGCAATATCAGCAGAGCAATGATCGCGGAGCCGAATACCATAACGAAATTCATATTTTTCGCGATCAGTTCGCCTGCCTGCCGCTCTTTGCGCCGCGCCTGATAATACGAAAGGCGTGGCAGCATCACGTTGCCGACGGAATTGACGGCGGTGACGAGCACGGATTTGATTTTGGATACCAGCTGGTACAGGCCGACCATATCGGTGGTGCCAAGGAAGCCGAGCATCACAATGTCTACTTGAATATACATGCCGGATGAAATGGATGCGATGGTGAACCATAGCATCGGTTTGAAATGGCGGGAAATATTGAGATGTCCACAATTGCGGAAGTCCACGAACCTGCGTAGCCGCAGGAGATTGAGCACGTTGGATCCGTACCCGGCCACCACCACGATCAGGCCGTATATCGCGTAGTCGCCGCGCTGCCGTACAAAAGCGAACATGAGCACCAATGCCAGCAGTTTGAAACATACGCTACGCACGGTGATGTATTCGTATTGTTCCAACGCCTGATAGAACCATTCCACACCGAACGAGGAAAGCCAGATGGCCAGGCCGAAAAGCGCGAACAGCCCGAATTGCGCGTTCATTTTCGGTACGGTGAACAGGCACGCCAGGTAGACCGCGAACACCATGGTGGTGGAGCATGCCAGAATAACCAGCAATTCCAGCACCGTACGCGATAGTTCCGCGCGGTCGTCGCGTACGCGAGCGCAGACGCGCACTCCGTAGTAGGTAACGCCCAGGAGGGCCACCAGCGAAAAGTATGAGGCCACGGATTGAGCGAACGCCACATGCCCGGTGCCACCGGTGGAAAGCACGCGCGACACGTATGGCACGGTGATGAGCGGGAAGATCACTGACGACGTGGTGACGATCATGTTCATCAGCACGTTGAATTTCACGGATCGAATGCGCACGTCGGTTGGATGCTTGGCCGGCTTGCTGGACGGCTGCCCGACCGGCTTGGTCGGCTGACGTTCAGGCATAAAGCACCACCCGCTTGGCGAAGGCGCGTTTGCGTATGCGCACGGAGTTCACGAAGAATATCAGCACCACCCAAATAATGATGTTTCTGAGCATGATCTGGTTGAACATGGTTGACATCCAACGGTTGGAGAAAAAGCTGAACGCACAGCAATAGCCGATGGCACCGTACAGCATCATCGATATGGGAATGCCCGCCTTGCCGTATTGCAATGCGAAAACCGCGCTTTCATAGCAAAGCTGAGAAAGTGCGGCGATCAGCACGATGGCAAGCATCGCACCCGCGATGCCCCAGTCGAAAATGAATGCGTAATATGTGGTGAATACGTTGCCAAGACTGCGCTCGCCATACCGTTGGAAGGGTTGCCATTGCATCCAGTCAAGCACGGTTTTGCCGAATATCTGGGGGAACGAGGCCCGGGTGGAAGCCAATGTCATGTCTCCCCATTGCGTGGATTTGACCGCCAACGAAGGCGACATGGAGTTCGTGAGATACGCGTCTAGGTTTTTTATCGGCGCTCCAATGTAGATGGACAGGTATTCGTACATGGTCGAGTCGCCCGCCTTGCGTCCCATCAGCGACAGCAGTGGCTTGAACGAAGCCAATCCCACGAGCGCGATGGCCACGAATTTCAACACAGTGCGGAAGCCGAGCCGCATGCCTTTCCAACGGTTGTTCTGCCTGCGGAACAACGCCCAGTATGTCCATGCGGCAACGCCAAGCTGAATGAGGCTATTGCGTCCGCCGGAAATCAACGTCATCGGAACGGCCGCCAACACATTGATGACCGCAAGATAATCGTTGCGCAACGAACGGACCACCACGCTGCGCATGGCGAGAAACAGCCACGCATAGGCCATGGCGTTGGTCGCCAGATGCAGTAGCGAGGGAATTCCAGAGAGGGCCACGCCTTTGGTGCTGAATTTGTTGAGTTTGTCATACAAGCCGATGGCTTTGTCCAGAGAGCCGTCTCCCCCGTAGGGCAGTGTCAATGAGATTATCTGCCGTGACACGATCAGCAATGCCAAACCGGTGAACAGCAGGCCGCCAACGTACACCCACATCGGCAGAACGATATCTTGCGGCTCACCGTATTCCCGATGTGCTGTCCGATGTCCGACGCAGCTGCGGAAAAACACCTTCACACCGTAAGCCGTCAATGCGAATGCGAACGTGCCGAATCCAACCACGAAGCAGGTTTGCATCGACAGGTCGAAATCCCAGGTCCGGTAATTGGTGAGTCCATTGAATACCGCGAGCGTGAATCCGACCACGAATAGTATGGATGGTTCCGCGAAATCCCCGCGATATGCCACTATCAGCAGCACCAGCAATGCCAGCAATGTCAAGAACAGTATGGTCGAGGTCATCTCATCACCATGCCTAATGTGATGCGATTTCCGGATGCCGTCGCTTGTACAGCGCGTACATCATGCCGTACAGCGTCGGAGAGGTGGCCAGGAGTTTCCATTGCAGCAGTTGACTTTTCCCAATGATTCCCTTGCGTTCCACCATTGGCAGCAATTCGCGCAATTCCGTACGCGCATACCGTTCGAATTGCGCCCATTGCTTGCGTTGATGCGCGAGCATGATGCGATTGCAGGTACCGACAATGGATTCGAGATGCCCATATGCGGCATATGCTTCAACATGCGGATATTTGGTTCGCACCAAGTCGAGCATGGCTCCGGTGGATTGTGCGAATTTGTCGGTGATGCCATGCGACTGACTGTTTTCCGACATTCTGTAACGGTACAGCGGCGTGGAATCGTATACGATGCGATCCGCCTTGTCGAGCAGCTGGTAGGTGACCGGCGAATCTTCCGCATAGACGGCGTCGAGCGGGTAGCGCAGGTTATCGAAGAGTTCTTTTTTGGCGAGTTTGTCCCACGCGGTCACATAAAAGTAGCCATGCTGATTCACATAGGCGAATGCTTCCTGCGAGGTCATGACGATTTTCTTGTCGGGAAAAGCGTTGCAGTAGGTGCTGCCGTCAGGGTTTTCCCGTTCGTACGAGATGATCGACAGGTCGGCGTCGGATTCCTGCAGATTGTGCAGCAACGTGCCGAACATATCGGGAAGCACGTAATCGTCGGAATCCACGAATCCGATGTATTCGCCTTTGGCAAGGTCGAGCCCGGTGTTGCGGGCCGCCGCCAAGCCGGCATTGCATTGGCGCACCGCACGAATGCGGTTGTCACGATTCGCCCAAGCATTGCACTGTTCGCCGGAGGAATCGGTGGATCCGTCGTCGACCAGTATGATTTCCAATCGTTCGTAGGTTTGCCCGATAAGACTTTCCACGCATTGGTCGAGATACCGTTCCACGTTGTAGACCGGCACTATCACGCTGATGAGGGGTTGGGTCGAAACTGCCATAAGACCTGTTTTCAGCAGCTTTTCACGTACTTTTTGCCTACGAATTTCGCCATAAGGAAACCGGACCCCTTTTTGATCCAGTCCACTGGTTCGGGGCTGATGATAGGCATTTCGACGTACGGGTAATGGTTGGTTTCCAGCCATACATCGAAGAGGATTTCGCTGATGCGTCCGGGAAATCGCATTTCGAAGACGCTGTATGAGCTTGAATCGATATGCTTGGCCAGTTCTCCGATGATGGGAAACATCCACGAGCAGTATTCGTTGATGAGGTCTTTGCGCATCACGAACATGTTGAACAGGTGCGCCGAGGTTTTGTTCATTTGCGCGTCGAATGCGTCGAGGTAGTCGGAATTGGTTTGCGCGATAATGCTTCGTGTCGCATCGAGCTGGCCTTCCTGCATGGTGTGCTCGTAATGTGAATATACGGTTTCGATATAGTAGTTGCGTCGTTCCGGCACAATGATTTCGCACGTATCGAGCAGACGCGCATAGTCTTGTTTTCCTGCGATGCAGCTGAAGCGTTCGTTTTCGTCTCCGTGGCGTTTCGCACTGTCATTTTTGGCAAAATGACGGCGGTAGTGCACCAATCCCTGATAGTCGGCATCGCAGTTTTTCCACATCCAATACAGTCCGGTCAGTTCGGAATATTGTGCGTTCAACTGCGAAATATTATCGCCGGTGTTGTCGCACGTCATACCCAAATCGACGTTCGGATGCAACGCCCTACCGACCTGCAACGGCATATATACGCCGTCGATCGGCATACGGTACGCCTTATGCGTGGCCACGGCCACCGTGATGTCGGAGTCCGCCATCACTGTCATCCCTTCTATACCGGACGCGCACTACTGCCAAAGCACGCCCTTATACTTCACCCTCCCCCTTGTCTGGAGGGTACAGCATACGTTTTCATTTTATCTCAACAGTTCATCTAGATTTCACCAAACGTCAGACACTCCCGTTTTACAAACCCCATTTTTCAAGCTTTTTCAAGATTATTTTACAAATTATCATGTTTTGCAAGAGATTGCAGACGTTTGCATACACGACGTGAAAACGAACTGATGTAAAGCTTTAATCACACCCCACACACACACCATCCAACACCCCCGATATGGCAATTTCAGGATCGCCTCTTTCATAAATATTGAAAATCTCGTCACAACTGTTTCATTACTACTTCGGCGTTTCGCTGCCATCATGTTGGGATTACAAGAAAAAACGTTTGCAGATCATTGCAAACGATTATGAAAAACAGGGCGCACGACTCCAATATCACATATTGAAATCGCACGCCCCTGAGATCTACCGGTCAGACCGGTGGATGTATGGCTTTATGAAATCCGTTTGATTCCTTATTTGACGGTGATGGTGATGGTTGCGGTCTTGCCCGCGGCCTTCACATTCACCTTTGCGGTTCCCGTCTCGACGCCGTACACGACACCGGTTCCGGAAACCGCCACTGCCGCGCCGTCGCTCCACCACATGTCGGGATCACCCGTGACGCCCTTCACGGAGAGGTTCGCGAGCTGGCCCTTCTGGATGGTGAGCTTGCCGTTCGAGACGCCGTCACCGGTGATTGCGAACGTTACCGGCACGGTGCCGTCCTCGTTCACGGTGTTCACATCCCAGGCCACGCCGACGGTCTTGGCCTTGTCGGCGGTGGTCTTGCGGTCGGTGGTCGGATCCCACGTGGTCTTGCCGTTCGCGTCGACCTTGATCAGGCGGAAGGTCATGGACTTGCCGGTCTTCACGTTCGCGGTGCCGGAGTAGACGCCGTCGGCTCCCGTGGCGGCCAGGCGGATGCCGGAGGCGCGGGTCCAGGTCTTGCCGTCCTGACCCCAGTCGCCTACCGCGTACAGGCTTTCGCCGCTCTTCAAGTCGGCGGCCGCGTTGATGGTCACGTCCACGCTTTGCGAAACCTGGCGCTCATCCCACTTGAGGGTGAGGGTCTTGGCCTTGTCGGCGGTGGTCTTGCGATCGGTGGACGGATCCCACGTGGTCTTGCCGTCAGCGGAAACCTTGATCAGGCGCATGGTCATGGACTGGCCCTTGGCCACGGTCGCGGTTCCGGTCAGTTCGCCGCCCACGGTAGTGAGCTCGACGCCACCGGCGCGGTTCCAGGTCTTGCCCTTGCCTTGGCCCCAGTCACCGACCACGTAGGCCCTCTCGCCGGACTTCAGGTCAACGCCGGTCGCCTTGAACGTGATCTGCACGTTCTTGTCGTCGTCAGGAGGCACCACCACGGTGCAATCCACGGCCTTCAACGAAGCAGACGAACCATCCCACGTTACGGTGCCGCCGTTGTAGTCGATGCCCGGCTGCCGGGAGCCCGGATACTGCTGGCTGCCACCGTCGTTGAAAATAACCTTCGCGCCGGACGCGAGCGAATCAGGCACCTCGTACTGGTAACCGGTCTGGTCGCAGTTGTCGGCAGCCACCATCTCGACGCCCGGCCAGGCCGCGTTGTTCTTCGCGGTCGCTCCGTCGCCGGTGTACACGTACGCGTACATCTTGCTCCAACCGGAAGGCTTGGTCGCATAGATGGTGTTCTTCGCCACCGGCGGTGTCGGAAGCGTGCCGGTCACCGTAACGGTGATCGAATCGCTCTGAGAACCGGACTTTGCGGTGATGGTCGTGGTACCGGCCTTCTTCGGCGTGACCGTACCGTTGGCGGAAACCGTGGCGACGGCCGTGTTGGAGGAGCTCCAGCTCACGGACGAACCAGCCGGATCGGTGGTGGCGGTCAGCTTTTTCGCAACGGCGCCATTGGAAAGATCAGTGGTGTAGCTGCCACCGTTGATCTTCACGCTGGTCACCGGAGTCGGATCTTCATGGCCACCGATATTGGCCATGGCAACGGTGAACGTGTCTTCGTCGGACTTCTCGTAGGAGTTGTTGACCTGAGAGGAGGTGTCCGGCAGATCGGCATTGTCGTTCATCGCCATGTCATACGGCAGCGAATCCATTGCGGAAAGGCCGAAGGTGGCTGCCAGTTCAACGCCGAGACCGTACTTTTCGATATGGTCCGCGGTGGTGCCGAGTTCGCTCAGCGGAATGGCGATCTCGTAGTGATCGTCCATGCCTGCGGAGTTGTGGCCCAGATCGTTGAAGTTGACCCACTGTGCGGAGCCTTCCTTGTCGGCGCTCATGTCGCCGACCACTCGACCGTTGCTTTCACCCCAGCCGCCGTTGATGCCGATCACCTGGCTGCTCAGGATGCCGTTGCCGTAACCGAACTTGACGCCGGAAGCCTTGGTGTTGGTCTTGGCGTTGGCTGCCGGACCATATTCGGCGTTGGAATCAAGACCTGTAGCGTCGCCCTTGTAGATCCACGGACCGTTGGAACCGTTGGTGGAAATCGTCACGACCTTGTTGACGTTCTGCTCACCGCTCCACTTGATGCCGGAAGCCCACAGGGTTCCGCCGGTGGAAAGTCCGCCGTCCTTGCCCACTCGGGTGCTTTCGTCCTTCGTGTCGATGGCGATGTGGAACGGCAGATTCTGCGTCTGCCACAGGTGGCCTTGGCTGAGCGGATAATCGTCGCCGGTGTCGACCACGTCTTGCACGTTGGTCATTTCCCACATGAGGTACAGATTGTCGTCATCGTAGGCACCATACAGTGCATACAGATCGATCGGCACCTCATACATGGAATTCGGTCGGTAGACGCGCGGATCGTCGTTGGCTGCGCCCTGTGCGATCAGCATGGAGCTGTCCCAATCGGAGATGCTCGCGCCTTTTCCGGCATTGAAGCTGATGGTTTTCTTCACGCCGAAGCCGACTTTGTTCGTGCCATATCGCGAGGCGAGGTTCTGTTTGGCGACTTCCGTCTTGGTCACCGTGGTTTTTCCGGTGAGTTTGGATCCGTCTTCCGCGCTTGTGCCGGTCACGGTCACGGTTACGGACTCGCCCACGGAGATGGAGCTGCCCACGGTGATGACGTCACCGTTCTTGAAGGTGCCGGACTTGCCTTCGGAGGTCGTGTACTTGAGGTTTTCGGCCTTGCTTGCGCGCAGGGTCACGTCAACGCTGCTTCCGCTGAATGTTGCGGAAGACGGTTCCGCGGAAACGTACGGCTTGGCTTCGGCCTTCAGATAGTAGGCGCTGACCGCGTTGCCCTTGGCGGTGCCGGAGGTGATCTTGCCGCCGGAAACGGTGATGCTTCCGCCGTTGACTTCATCCGGATACACGCCGTCGTCAAGGTTGGTGCTCATGCCGACGAGGCTCTGGTCGCCGCCCATGTTGGCGATTACCACGCCATCGTTGGCGGTGCCGTCCTTGGTGAAGCGTTCGATCATCAGGCAGGACTTGTTGGCGTTGTTCTGATCGGCGCCGCAGTTCTGCAGATATTCGCTCTTGCCGTCCATGGCGTTACGGAAGTGGTTGACGGCCACGACCGACTTGTTCTTCCACATGTCGTCGCCAGCATCACCCAGCTGGGACTGCTCGGCGAATTGTGCATTGGTTCCGCCAGAGCCGACCGGACGGTTGAAGTACAGCGGTGCGCCGGCCTTGCGGGAGCCCACGATCGCCCAGCCGAATACGATCTGATCATTGGTCAGATACGTGGATTCCTTGTCGCCATTGGCGTAGTTGTCATGCGACTCCACCCAAGTGACGAGCTGGTCTTCCTTGGCGCCGCCGGTATCGATGTTCTGCACCATCTTGGTGCTCAGATTGCCTGAGCTGATGGCCGCGCGCACGGACTTGCCATAGTTGGATGCGGTGTTGCCGCCGCCGTCGGAGGAGTTGTTGGCGAACAGGTCCGCATAGGCCTTGTAGTCGAGGCCGGAATCGCCCTGCAGCACTTCGCCGTACTGGAACTGCGAACCATTGTTCAAAATGGTGTTCCAATAGTTGGAGGTCTTGTTGTCGAACACTTCGGTCGGCAGTTCGACGTGCTTGGCGGCATCGAAGCGGAAGCCGTCAACGCCGTCCGCGACTGCGGTCTTCAGGAAGTCCTGCATGCGGTCGGCCACATACTGGTTCTGCGTGTTCAGATCCCACAGGCCAAGCAGGTGGCACTGGGTCACATCGCGGCGGCTGGAATAGTTGATCTGGTCGCCGTCGTTGCCGCCGCAGTTGGAACGGGAGTGGAAGTAGTCTTTGTTCTGCCAATCGGAGTCGATGGCGCTCCAGTCGGAGGTGAAGTGGTTGGCTACCACGTCTACGATTACGCGCACGCCGTATTTGTGTGCAGTGGCGGTCATTTCCTTCAGATCGTCTTCGCTGCCGACCACGAAGTTGCCGATGGAGGTGTTCGCCGGCTGGTACACGTAATACCAGTTTTCGGTGAACTTCTTGCCGTTTGCGGCGACTTCCTTGATTTTGCTCATCGGCTCGGTTTGCACGGAGGTGTAGCCGGCCGCGGCGATTTCAGGCATATGTTCGGTGATGGTTTTGAACGACCACATCCACGCATGCAGGATGGCGCCGTTCTTCATGCTCTCGGTCAGGCCGTACTGTTCGCGGGCCTGCTCGAACGTGGCATTGCCGACCGTATCCTGGTAGCTGTCACGGTCCGAGGCGAGTGCGGTGGAGGCCACGCCCATGCCGCCCAGCATGGTGGCGACGGCAGCGACTCCGGCGGCGGCTTTCTTCCACGTTTTGATGGTGCGGGCCTTGCGGGCCGCCTGCCTGCGCTCGACGCGGGTCATCGGTTCGGATGGACCCCCGTCTTGCGGGGGCTGTTGCTTAGTGAATACGTGCGCAATACCTGCGAACGTACGCGAACTTATTCGCACTTTGACCTCCTGCTTCCTTGCATCTTTCCTTTGAAAACGTTTGCTCCTTAGCGAACGTAATCCTTAAAATATCACAAATTTTTGGTGAAAAATGAGTGATTTTTAATGAAATCGACGATGAAAAATGATTGGTTTTTCTGCTTTTTTACAAACGCTTTCAGCAAGGTTGTCCCCCATCCTTCGACCCCCGATATACGACATGCCTCGAAACAGCCACATGCAAACGTTTCTGAAAATCGTTTCACCGCATGCACCCGTCAACAGCCTTTCCCCCGCTTCTTCACCCCTCTTCAGGGCAACGGGTACAATACGAAATCGTCGGAAAACACGAAGAAACACGGTAGGAAAGGACAGACCCGTGACCTTCAACCGCTACATCCTCTTCCGCATGGTCGTTGAATTTGTGGGAGCCATCGCCTGCGCCATCCAAATGTTCCAGCATCACACGTGGCCGGGCATCATCACCATGGGCGTGTTCGCGCTGGTGTGGGCCATAGGCGAGATCTGGCTGAGCACGGTGTATAACCGCGCGCACCCCCGCCGCGACGAGCTGTCCGACGAGCATCAGGCGACGGCCATCCGTTTCACGTTCTTCGTGCTTGTGGTGGCGCTGGTGGTGTTGGGCTTCGCGGGCATGATCGTCACACTGTTCAGGCATGCGCCGTTCACCGTTCCCGCCATGGCGTTGCCGACGTTGGGCATGCTGGCGCTGGCCATCGCCGACGCCCGCTACCTGTGGCTTGAGCATGAGGGCGGGAACACCGATGAAGACTAGTTTGAAGTTCAAGCGTATGGAACGCGGCTTGAAACAGGCCGATCTTGCCGACTTGGTGAACGTGCGCCGCGAAACGATCGGACGCCTCGAACAGGGGCAGTATTGCCCGTCGCTGCGCCTTGCCATGGACCTTGCGAAAGCGCTTGATACCACGGTCGAAGACCTGTTCAGTTTCGACGACGAAGAGTGACGCTTCGGCGTGTCGTTTTTGTAAATTCTTCCCAGAATGGCGATTTTCCAACGAAAAATCACCATTTTCATACTCGTAGGCATGTGCGAACGTCGTCACATGGTGTGACAACGCCGTCACAAATGTGCGATTCGCCTCACATCCCCCGAAAGCGCGGTTCTCAACGGGGGCGTATAGTCAAGGCCGTAGCGGGAAGCCACTACGGCGAACCGCTGAAATGTCCGTTTTATTTAGAGGGGAATCACGATTATGAAGAAGAAGATCGTCGCAATTCTCGCTGCCATCGCCACCATGTTCGGCTTTGGCTTCGCTGCAAACACCGCTATGGCTTATGGCGCAACCGGCACGGTTTCCGGTAACGTCGCCACCTTCACGTTTACGGGACTGACTCCGGGTGAGACCTATGTGGTTGCTTACGACGACACCAACATCGAAAACGTCACCTTGGCCGCAACCAAGTACTCCAACGCTGCACAGGCACACAACGACGGTACTCTGACCGCCACCTACACGTTCAAGTCTGGCTTTGCTGGCACCATCGCATCTTCCATCTACGCAGCTGATAAGGCAGGCAATCCGACCGGCGCCGCTCTCGCTTCCGCTTCCGTGACCGTCGCCGCTACCGGCGAAGGTACCGCCAAGAAGAACGAGACCGCTTCCACCGGTGCTGCTATCGCTCCGTACGTTGTGGCCGTCGTGCTGCTGGCTGCCGCCGGCATCTCCCTGGTTGCCGTTCGCAAGAGCTCCGCTCGCTGAACAATAACCAAGTAGATACACACCATATCTATATTTTAAGAAGGGGCTTGGGTTTTCCCAAGTCCCTTCGTTTATTCGAAAACAAGCATCGTAAAACCGATTGTTTTCTTTTTTCAGGAAGAGATCATGAAAGTCCTGTTTATCTGCACCGGTAATATCTGCCGCTCTCCTATGGGAGAACTGCTCCTCCCCCAATTCATGCCCGATCTTGAATCCGACAGTGCGGGCACACGCGGGCTCGTTTCGCACGAAATCGCACCGAACAGCAAAAGGCTGCTCGACCAGCATGACATCGATTCCAGCAGCTTCCGCGCGAAACGAGTCACCCCGCAAATCGCGCAAGGCAGTGATCTCATCCTCTGCTTCGAACACGAGCAGCGCAAGGAAATCGCGGTGATTGCACCAACCGCGGCCCGCAAAACCTTCCTTATCAACGATTTCGCCAATATGTGCGTCTACTGCAAGGAACAGGGGTATATGGAGGGTAATACCCGGCAGGAAAAACTCGAATCGGTAATCGACAATGCAAGCATGATCCGACCGATGATCCCCGATATCAACAATGTGGAGGATCCGATCGGCAAGGACTTCGCCGTATATCAGGCAGCATACGATGAAATCTGCAAGGCTTTGCAGACCATAGCAAACACTACCGCCTAAAAAACGTTGAAATATCAACGAAACAAGCTAGAAAGGGTGAAAGTCTCCCTCCATGGGGGTGCTCTTTGCTAGTATAAAACCTGATCAATATGATGTGACAAATGTCGAGGGGAAACATGGCTGCAGCAGAAAGCAACGTGCCAGCAACCAATCAGGTGGTTGTCGAATCCAATGATACGGAAGACGACGGTATCACCTTGATGGACCTGTTCCGTATAGTTCATAAGCATCTTCTGGTGGGCATCATCACGTTCGTGGTGGTTTTCGCAGCGGTGTGCGCATACACATTCCTGGTACCCCCGAAGTATTCCGCGACCGCACAGGTATTCGCCACCTACAGTGATTCGTCGGTGCAGGACAACAATATTTCCAACATCAACAGCGCCAGCACGTACATCACCAACCAGATTCAGTCGTATCCGACGTTGGCCACCACGGAATCCGTGCTGAAGCCGGTTATCGACGACCTTGGCCTCGACACCACCGTCGCGAACCTGGCCGGTCAGCTAACCGTCACGAACCCGACGGACACCGCGTTCGTGAACATCACCGCCGAAACGGGAGACGCGAAACAGGCGTCCGACATTGCCAACAGCGTGGCGGAATCCTTGAGCAATGTGGTGGAAAAGTCGCTGTACGCTTCCGGCAAGGAGTCGCCGGTGAAGCTTTCCGTGGTGCAGCGCGCTGCGGAGCCTGTTGCCCCCAGCTCCCCGAAGGTGGCATTGTACTTGGCCGTTGGTCTGGTGGCTGGTCTGATTCTTGGCGTTTTCGTCACGCTGATCCGCGATCTTATGGCAACCCGTGTGGAGGAAGCCAGCGATCTGCAAGACATTATCAACGCGCCGATCATGGGTCGTATCCCTACCGACGAAAGTCTGCAGAGCAACAAGCCGCTCATCGTGTCGAACCCGGCGGGCCGTATCGCCGAGGAATTCCGCCGTATTCGCACCAACCTTTCCTTCATGTCGAAGGTTGAAGGCAGCGATGCGCGCATGATCGTCATTTCTTCCGTCGGACCTTCCGAAGGCAAGACCACTGTTTCCGTGAACGTGGCTGCAGCTCTCGCTGAAAACGGTGCAAAAGTACTGCTGATCGACGCTGATTTGCGTCATCCGTCCGTCGCCGAACGACTTAGCCTGGAAGGCGGCGCCGGCTTGGCGCACGTGCTTTCCGGTCAGGCCACCGTGAAGGATGTGGTGCAGCGCTATTGGAGGCCGAACCTGCATATCATGCCGGCCGGCCCGAAGCCGCCGAACGCTTCCATGCTGCTGAACTCGAAGACCATGAGCGAATTGCTCGACGTGGCTTTGCAGACCTACGATTACGTGATCGTTGATACTTCCCCGATGGTGGTGGCCAATGATGCCGCTGTCTTCGGCGCGAAGAGCGATGGTATCGTGCTTGTTTCCGGTCGCGACGTGACCATGAAGCGCGATCTGAAAGACATCGCCGTGCAGCTCGACAACCTCAACATGCCGGTGGTGGGCTTCGTGTTCAACTTCGAGAAGGAACGCAAGTCTTCCACGAACGGCAATTACTACTATTACTACTATTACGACGAGGATGGCAAGAAGAGCAAGCACGCTCATAAGAACAGCCGCAAGAAGTCCAAGCACAACTAGGCTGCTGGGCTTCAGGGTTTCCGCCCTCTATCGCGAGTCGGAAACCAGTCTAAGTAACCGAAAAGGGGTTGCAGCAAATCGTTAAGATTCGCTGCAACCCCTTTTCCATGCCCAAATTTTTTGCCTTCAGCCGGCTGGCCCGCAACTTCGCATCAGCTGCGGAGGAGGATTTCCTCCAGGGCGCCGATCACCGCATCGGGCATGCCGGAGGTGACAAACAGCTCGTTGCTGAAACGGGGCGCGGTATCGAAGGTGCGCAGAGCCCCGAGCGCACGCACTCCTTGCTCACGAATCGCCTGCATCGCATGCTCTTTGGAAATGTACGGCATTTGCGCATGCAAGAGCACGTCAAGCACGTCCTGTTCGACTGAATTCTCAGCAATCTGCAGTCCGTCTGCAATCGTAACGTTCAAGCATGCAGTAGACGGCACGTCGCGCACAACGACCGACAGACTCAACGTCTGCTGATCGTATGTAATTTCTGCAGTATTGCAAGCTTTACCGCCAATTTCGATACGAACGTTCTGCGTGTCTGGCTGCGCAACTCCACGGAACACAATCTCCCAGTTACGCTGTGCCGGAATGGCTTCAGCACAGCCTTCCACCGGACTGATGGTGAACTGCGTGGCATTGTCCGTATTCTTCCAGTCAAGGCTCATGCGCGTATCGGCAACATGAGTTTGGCCATCGCAAGACTCGGCAGATGCAGAACCGGAAGCAGCAGAGGCCACAGAACCATCGTCTTCCTTGAGTGTGAACGAACCGTTCGCACCGGGGAACACCAGCACCTGCAGGGACTCCGGATTGCCCAGATCATTCACCTTATTGCCCTCGCCAAGCTGCTGCAACGGCACGATACCGCCAGCCTTGGCAAACACCGGCATACGGTCGATCGCACGCCACACTTCCAAACGACGCCCGGACTCTCCTGCCGAAACGTAACGGCGACCATCGAAGAAGTCATACCATTCACCTTGCGGCAGCCATGCTTCCGTGCTACCCAGCTGCGCGGAATCGTCATTGTCAGAAACAATTGGTGCAACCAGCAGCTCAGTGCCGAAACGGAATTCATCCGGCACCTCGTACGCCTGCGGATTGTTCGGATCCGCCCAATACATCGGCTCCACCAATGGCATGCCCTCGAACGCGGCGCGATAGTTCATGGTGTACAGGTACGGCAGCATCATATGGCGCAGTCGCAGCGAACCCACCATGGAATCGCGCACTTCCGCGGAGAAGTTCCACGGCTCCTTGCCCATGAACTGCGAATTGCTGGAATGCAGGCGATTGATCGGGCTGAACGTGCCAAGCTGGTACCAACGGGCTTCCAAATGCTCGTTACGATAGCCACACATATGACCGCCAATATCGTGACTCCACCATCCGTAGCCGATATTCGACGCGGTAGCAGTGAAATACGGCTGGAACTGCAAGGATTCCCACGTAACAATGGTGTCTCCCGAGAAGCCGACCGGATAGCGGTGCGAACCCGGGCCAGCATACCGCGAGAAGGTGAGCGGCCAACGGTTGTTGCGTTCCGTGCAACTCACGTTGCGTTCGGATTGCTCGACATGCATTTCATGCTCATCGCGAGCGCCCGGCTCGGCGCACTTTTCGCATTCGCAGTTCTCATTTACATTGCGTTCGGAAGAAGTCTCGTAGCGCCCGGAATCCAGGTAGTGCAAGTGGTTGAGCACCCACAGCGGGTCAAGTCCGGGCTGGCGGGTCACGCCGCCCTGCTGCCAGTCGAGCCACCAGAAGTCAACGCCTTCGGCTTCCATACGATGATGCATGTCGAAGTAGGCGCTTACGAAATCCGGATTCGTGAGGTCGAATTCCACTGCCTCTTCGGTTGCGGGATCAATGCCGACGCGCTTGGCCACCGCCTCATAGTCGTCTTCGAACGCGCGCACGCCGTCTCGCGGATGCACGTTCAACGTGGCTTTCAGGCCGCGCTCGTGCAAGTCGCGCAAGAACGCCTCATGATCGGGAAACAGCTGCTTATCCCACGAATAGCCGGTCCAACCGGAACCGTATTTCGGATCGACATCGTCCACGCGGTGCCAGTCCATGTCGATCACGGATGTGGTGAATGGAATGCCTTCGCGCTTGAACCGGTCCATGAGCTGCAGGTATTCGTCTTGCGTGTAGCGGTAGTAGCGGCTCCACCAGTTGCCGAGTGCGAAGCGCGGCAGCAGAGGCGTTGGTCCGGCCAGCTTGTAGAAGTCTTGCACCGCTTCGGTGTAGCGGCGGCCATAGCCGAAGAAGTAGAAGTCGGTTTCCGCGTGATCGCGTGGCATAACCCAAGCCCCCAGCGGATTCGGTTTGCCGTTCACTTCGTATGCTTCCACGATCACGTTCGCGGCGGAATCGTCGAGCACCGCCCAACCGTCTCGCGAAATCACACCGTCGCCGAGCGGAATCGCACCATTCGCCTCGTCGAGCGTGCGCGCGGTGCCTTTGAGATTATGCTTCGGTTCGTCGCCGTAATGCCACGTATTGAACTGGGTGTCGGCCACGCCCTTGACGACCACGCTTAAGCCTTCTTTGCTGAACGGCTTGCCATCGTACGTCACATACAGCGCGGGGGTGTCAACAATGAGCAGTCCGTCGCGATGCGACACCGTGAACTGCGTATCGGCACCGAAATCGCGGTTGACCACCATCTGCGTGAGATTGTCTTCAAATTCGCCGGAATCTGACCATTCGAAACGGATCAGCGATTCCGTTAGAATGCCAATCCTCCAATGATCCCCTTGTAAAACCGACGATTCTCGCATTTTCGGACGTGCCTTGCGCACATAGTCGACGAATACCGTGCCGGTTGCGTTATCTAATGCGTTGTTTGCCATACTACTCCTGCCTTACTTGCCACTGCCCGTCGCAATACCTGCAATGAACTGCTTCTGGAAAATCATATACACAATGATCACTGGAACAATTGCCAACGAAGTCGCTGCGAACAATCCGCCGTAATCGGTGCCGTATTGTCCGTTGAAGGCCTTCAGACCGACAGCGAGCAGCTGCTTGTGTTCGTCAGTGATCATCAAGAATGGCCACAGGTAGTCTTCCCAATTCCACAGGAAGGTGAAGATGGCGAGCGCCGCGATGGTGTTATGGCTCATTGGCAGAATGATGCTATGGAAGATTCTGGTTTCGGATGCGCCATCGAGTTTTGCCGCTTCAATGAGTTCGTCAGAAATTCCCGAGATGGATTGGCGGAACAGGAAGATACCGAATGCGCTGATCATGCCAGGAAGCACGAGCGACGTGTAGGTGTCTTGCAGACCCCAGTTGGTGAACATTTCGTATTGCGGAATGATGGTCACTGCCCAAGGAATCATCATGGTGCTCATAACGATGCCGAAAAGCAGGTTGCGACCACGGAATCGCATTTTAGAGAACACGTAACCAAGCACCGCACTTGTGTAGATTGCAATACCGGTTTTCAGTACTGCTACGATCAGCGAGTTTGCGAACAATCGCAAGAAATTGAACTTTTCTTGGATGCTCACATAATTGTCAATCGTGGATGGCTTAGGGAATAATCCTCCGGTCACTTTGACGATTTCGCTATTTGGCGCGAATGATGAAATGAACATCCAAACAAATGGAACAATGGTGATGATGGCGGCGATGAAGAGCAGAATCGTAAGAATGATGCCGCCAATTTTACGTGATTTCATGCCAGTTCCTCCGAATCTCCAGAAACCTTGAACATGATGAGGGTGAGCACACCAGTGAACAGGAAGAGCACAACTGCCTGAGCTGACGCGACGCCGAAGTTGTATTTCTGGAATGCCTGATCAAAGATGAGATAGCTGATGGTGTAGGTTGACGTGCCCGGACCGCCTTCGGTCATGACGAGAATCTGCACGTATGCCTGCAGGTAGCTGATCAGTGACGTGATGACAATGAACAAGGTGGTTGATTTAAGCAACGGCAGGGTGATTTTGAAGAAAATCTGCACTGAGTTGGCACCGTCGATGGCGGCCGCCTCGTACACGTCTCGAGGAAGATTCATGAGACCGGCCAAATATAGAACGGTCGCGTAGCCAAAATCCTTCCAAATGGTCATGATGATGACTGCCGGCATGGCCCATTTGGTGTCGTGCAGCCAGTTGATGTCGAGTCCTGTGATTTTGTTTACCATGCCGAACTGCGGGTCGAACATCCACATCCACACGAAAGAGACTGCCACGAGCGGAGTGATGGTCGGCATGTAGAACAGACCTCGGAGGGTGTCTTTGCATTTGACGAGTTTGGCGCTGAGCAGCAGGGCCAAGCCGAGACCAAGCACAATGCGGAAGAGTGTGGAAACACCTGCGAATACCGCCGTGTTCCCCATGGAAGTCCAGAAAAGTTTGTCTGTGAGGATCTGTTTGAAGTTGTCGAGTCCGACCCAATCATAAGTGCCAATCAGAGGATTCCAGTTATGCAAACTGCCCGCGAAGGCTTTAAAAATTGGGTAGGCCAGGAAAATGGCGAAATAGACCACCAAGAAGACAACAGCCATGTTGCGTAGGGTGAAAATTCTCGATACCAGAGATTCACCATTTTTGTTTTTCATTGAATCTCGCCTCTCTGTGAGCCGATTCGACCGTTTTGTTACGCAATACAGAATGTCAGATCGAATCGAATAAGAAGATTGAACGTATCTCGTAGATAAAAAGGCAGTCGCGGCGCGGAAGAAGAATCGTACCGCGACTGCCCGGATTGGAAAAGGGATTGGAAAGGATATATCGGTATTACTTATGTTCGTCGAAGTAAGCGTACTTGCTTTCCATTGACGTGAAGTCAGAGCTCTTCATGTCGGTATCCATCTGACCCTGGGCCTCCTTGAGAGCCTTATCGATGGACATGCCGTTCTGGAAGACGTTCTGGAAAGCAGTGGTGCCGCTGGATTCAACGGTGGATGGTGCCGGTCCCGGCCAGATCAGTCGGTCTACGCGTGGCTGGATGGCGGCCATGACCGGCTTGGAGAGAATGTCCTTGTCGTTCTGCAGCGAGGTCTTGGCTGGGAAGGAGTTCAGTTCGGATACCGCTTCACGAATGTAATCATCGTTGGCGAGCAGGTACTTGATGAAGTCCTGGGCAACGGCCTGCTGCTCCTTGCTCTGGTTCTTGTTGACGCCCGGAGTGGATTCGCCGTTGTAACGGTCGTATGCAAACGGAGTGTCTTCGGAGAAGGTTGGGGTGGCGAACACGCCGTAGTCAATATCTGGATACTTTTCTTTCAGCGTGCCTTCCATGTGGCCCCAAGCGTAGATCATCGCAGACTGGCCGTTACCGAAGCTTTGGGTGTAATCGTTGCCGAAGTCAACGGATCCGACCTTGTACTTGTCATACAAATCCTTGAGGAACTGCATGTTTTCTTTGGTCACATCGTTGTTGTAGTTGGCTTTCTTGCCATCTTCGCTGAAGAGCAGTTCACCCTTCTGATAATTCAGACCTTGATAGATGGCGCTGTAGGCGTCGCCGTTGAAGTTGAAGCCGGCCTGCGTCATCTTGCTGCCGTCGGTTTTGGTGAGCTTTTGGGCGACCTGGATGAATTCGTCCCATGTGGTCGGAATGTCGGCGTCGGTGAGGCCCGCTTCGCTCCACAATGCCTTGTTGTAGTAGATGTTGCCGGTGTTGATCACGGAGTCGATGTACTTGACTTTACCGTTCTCATCTTCATGTACGGATGCGGTGGAGTAGTCGGATTCCAAAGACTTGGTGTCGATATCGTAATCCGCTGCGTATGGACGAATCAACGCATCGTGAGAGTTGTGGATGTTGAAAACAGCCGGACCGTTTTTGCCTTTCAGAGCCAACGGCAGCTTGGTCCAATAATCATCCCATGAAACATTCACCGTTTTGATAGTGACGTTCGGATACGTCTTCGTGTAGGACTCAATCATCTTGTAGACAGGATCCGTGCCCTTGCTGCCCCAGCTCCAGTACTCGAGCTGGATTGGCTTGCCGTCGTTCACGAGATGATTGGGGTCGTAGGTGATGGTGTTGCCGATAACGTCAAGCCCTTTGTCGGCTTTCGTATCGGTTGTGCCGGAGGTGGCATTGCTGTTCCCGCACGCAGCCAAGCCGACGATGCTCAGGGCCGCCACTGCCACTGCGATACCTTTGTTGATTTTCATATCTCTCCTTACGTCCTCGTAAGCCTTCATCCGCCCCTTGCGGACAAGCAATAGCATACGACAAGGGTTTCATATTGGCAATTCAAGGTTTTTTAAAATGTAAACGGTTTCATTTGAAACCCGTTTCATCTCACCGCTGTGAGCGTGCACACATTGTTTTTCATACGGCGTGTCGTATCGCAACCCTTTTCATTCATCTTTCAACTCTGTAGCCATGAGGACGGTAATGATGGTAGGCTGAAACAAACAGTGAAAAACTTTCGGAGGCACCATGAAAGCGAGCATCGGCGATGTGGCACTGAAGGCAGGCGTATCGAACGCTACAGTCTCACGCACTTTCGCACACCCTGAACAGGTGTCAGAGGCAACACGGTTGAAAGTGCAGGCCGCAGCCGATGCGTTGAATTTCAGCGTTTCCAGATCGGCAGGAATTCTTAAATCCGGTAGAACCTATCGCATAGCATTATTGGTCGGCAGCGGCGTCATCGAATGGTTCACCGCCGAAATCATTGCCGGACTTAACGATGTTTTACGTGACGCCGGGTACGATCTGGTCATCTACCCCATCGAGGGGTCGGAGGCGCGTGACGCATTCTTCGAGGAACTTCCCGTACGCAGCAACGCTGATGCCGTATTCGTTTCCTCATTTGGCATCAGCCCCGACGAGGTCAAACGTCTCGGAACCGCAAAAATTCCGATTATCGGCATCAATACCACCAGCGAAGGATTCGATGCAACTGTCGGTATCAACGACAAAGAAGGCATCAAACTCATCGTTCGGCATCTCGCCAAGCTGGGACATCGTAACCTGCTGTATTTATATGAAAGCTTTTCCTCCACATTGGGATTCAGCTCATTTAACCGTATTTCCGGATTCCAGGAAGCCTGCGATGCAGTTGACGGACTGACCGCCCGCACACTGGCAGTGCAAAAAGGCGACAGCATTCTAGATGCGGCAATTTCCGAAATCATGGCGCAAGACAACCCACCCACCGCATTGTGTTTCCATCAGGACTCACAGGCAATTCCATTGTTCTTCCGCCTTCAACGCAGCGGCCTTTCCGTGCCTGGAGATATTTCCGTAACCGGATTTGACGACAGCACCTTCGCCAAAGAAGCTGAGCTAACCACCGTTCGACAGCGCCCATACGACATGGCCGTCGATGCGGCACAAAAGGCTCTGGCGCTCATCGAAGGACAACCCATCGAGGAACCATTCGAGACATTCCCCGTGCAGTTGCAAGTACGAAACTCAACCGCAAAACCACGCACCGCTCCCCTGCTGTAGGCCGCAGCGTGTACTCGCGTGAAATCACTTCGCGTAATACCCCACACCAACCGGTCTATCTGCGTTATGTATGGCAGATTTTGCTTTTCGTACGGAAACATCTCGCTTATATATGGCACGTCGCCTGCGAAAACAGCCACTTCGGGGGTACGTTTTTGAGGTTTTCGCCGCATGTGTCTGCCATATGTAAGTGAGATGTCTCCGGTCAGGCCTCCGAATCTGCCATACATAGACGAGATGCGAGCCGCAGACAAGCCTCTTCGTCTTACCCCGGCGTTCAATGTGCTTTTCTTACGGCGTTCGATGTACTTTTCTTCACACGCATGTACGTTTAATCGCCTCAAGCACCGATGCGAATCAAACTCACCAATGTTCGCACCGTCAACGGCATACGCCAAGACAGCAACGCGACTTAACCCAAACCGCCAACATCAGTAGTTTGGTAGATACTCGCGCGCATAGCCGTCCACACCTCCATTGGACGAGAGGAAACGCGGAATAGAGTCATTGCCTTTTGTCGACCATCATGACGACGCGCGCAAACAGATAACGCTAAACTTGTCTCATGTTGATTATTTGCTTAACCTAGCGAAGCGACGAAGCAAGAGCAGGTGATATATGGTAACAATTTCTGACGTGGCGCACGCAGCCGGTGTTTCCAAGGCAACAGTCTCGTATGTACTATCGGGAGATCCTCGAATCACCCAAGCTACAACACTTAAGGTGCAACATGCGATTGACGAATTAGGCTATACGGTGAACCATGCAGCCCGCGCACTATCCGTAAGAAAAACCAAAACAATAGGTGTGGTCTCCCCCGCCTTTCACGGCAACTATCTGTCAGCCCTCTTTGGACTGTACGTGTACCTGCTATCCGAAGAAGCGACAAAGAGAGGATACGACACCCTACTCATTGGCGAGAACGACGGCTTCGAGGCAATGCATGAAGCATGGTCGTCAAAGAAAGTGGATGGGTTCATCCTGATGGACGTCAAAGATGAGGATCCACGAGTCAGCTATGCCGCAAAAGAGCACATTCCGACCGTTGCATTCGGCTCGCCAAAGAACTCACACGGTTTGGATACAGTGGATTCCGATTTCGCCAAGGCTGCATCATCAATCTTGAATTTCTTAGCCTCTGAAGGGCATAAAGAGGTGATTCTTATTCCATGGTCACACACAATATTTGATCAGGGTCTTGGCTACGCTTGGCGCTTTCTGGATTCAGCGATAGAGACCGCCAAACGTCTTGACCTGAAAATGCATGTCGAATATCCGAAAGACGACGATTCGGATCCTTCGCCCCTCATTGAGCATGCACTAGATACGCACACCAAAGCGACCGCTCTGATACTTCACAACGAGCCAGCAACAATCGTTGCCCCTCAGGTCTTGGCACGCAGGAACCTCCGAACACCGGATAACTTGCAGGTCGTAACCGTCTTCCCGAAACAGCTAGCAACATCAATGAAGATATCGTTCCCTGCAGTGCGTCCGGACATTGCGCAACTATCAGAAGCCGCCGTGGGAACCCTTTTGCGTCGAATAAACAATCCGAAAGCCCCGACGGTCACCCGCTATCTTGATTATCCACTCACCCAAGAGCCCGAGTAACATCGCAGCTACGTAGATTACGCGCAGAAAACAACCACGAGATTCTACATTAGTTAAGTTCGTCGATTTGACTTTTCAAAGATCAGGGTTTATTATTTAACTTGTTTAACCGGTTCAACAGTTTGGGATTAAAACTTCCCAAACGCAATAAATTAATCATTCAGCGCATAGGTGCGCTGTTAATGAAAGGAAATACCAAATGATCGGTTCAAATATGAAGCGCGTAATAGCTTTAATCGCCGCAAGTGCCGCGGCAGTCAGTCTCGCCGCTTGCGGTAGCAACTCGAGTCAAGATTCCAAAACAATCGAATTCTGGGACCCATACCCTCAGAAGAACGATAGCAGCACATGGGCGAAATACGTTACCAATTGTGCTCCTGAGGGATATAACGTAAAACGCATCGGCTATGCGCAGTCAGACCTATTAAACAATCTCACAACAGCTGTCAAGGCCGGCAACGCACCCCAGATCGCCCTGATCGATAACCCAAAGATGCCTACCGCTGTCGACGCAGGACTTGTTACGGATATCGAGGCAGCGGGAGTCGACGTTTCAGGATTCGACAAGAATATCGAAGGTCCCGGCATCATCGACGGCGTACAATATGGGGTTTCTTACGGCACTAACGCATTGGGCTTGTATTACAACCCCGATGTCCTCAATAAGGCCGGCGTCGACCCAGAATCGATTACCGATTGGGATTCACTCAACAGTGCCATCGAAAAAGTAGTAAACGCAGGATATAAGGGCATCACGTTCTCCGGCATTTCCGGCGAAGAAGGAACATTCCAGTTCCTTCCCTGGTTCTGGGGAGCCGGCGGTCAATTGAAGGACGCTTCAGGTTCCAGCGCCGAGCAGGATGCGCTTGATCTGGTATCCGGCTGGGTCCAAAAAGGTTGGGCTCCGAAATCGGTCGCAACGGACAACCAATCTGCTGCGTGGGATCTATTCCTTGGCGGCGATTACGGCTTCTCTGAAAATGGTTCATGGCAGATGGAGTCAGCCACCGAGAAAGGCTACAAGATGATTTCCATTCCAGCCAAAGATGGCGGAGTAGCCCCGGTTCCAAGCGGTGGCGAGTTCATTACCATTCCAACCCAGAAAACCAAAGACAGTGACAAGATGAAGGCAACCGCGGAGGTCATTCAGTGCCTCATTGACGGAGATAATCTCAAGAAGACCAATGATGAGATGGTTTATCTTGCCGCCAAAAGTGACGTCCGCAAACAGCAGGTGGAAGAGAACAGTGCCTGGGCACCTTGGGTTGACGCCGTAGAAAATGCTGAAGGCCGTACCACTGACGTTGGTCTGGAATACGAAGACATTTCTGCACAGCTTTCTGAAGATCTACAGGCTGCCTTGAATAAGGGCTGATTCGCGGTCTCATATTTTTCTGGGGCATCTGCCCGCCATTCATTGCGATATTCAGACGCCCCATTCCATCTTTTCCATCAACAGGCAGGTGAACTATGTCTCAAACAATCACCGCAGATAAACCAAGGCGAATCAAGCCAACCACATTGGCCGCCATTGGTTTCGCGGCCCCGCTGATTATTTACATGCTTATCTTCTACGTTTGGCCTCTGATTCAGAATATTTCCATGAGTATGCACCGCTACACACGTCGCACTTTTGTGACCGGCGATGCCCCTTGGTCTGGATTCGATATCTATAAGGAAATATTAAGCAATCAACAGTTCTGGACTATTCTCGGACAGACTTTGATTTTCGTCTTCGCTTCTATCGTTTTCCAATACTCTATCGGCTTGGCATTGGCGGTTTTCTTCAATCAGAATTTCAAACTTTCCGCGGCTTTGCGCGGCGCATTCCTTGTACCATGGCTACTTCCGCCAATGATTTCCGGTACGATCTGGCAATGGATGATGGACGCCGACAGCGGTGTTATTAATAATTTCCTCAAACTATTTGGTTTGGACCCGGTTTGGTGGCTGCAAGCCGATCATTCCTTGTGGGCGGTTATCATTGCCAATATTTGGCTTGGTATTCCTTTCAACCTCGTAATTCTGTATTCGGGCTTGCAAAACATCAATGGCGACTTGTATGAAGCCGCCGCGTTGGATGGCTGCAATGCTTGGCAGCGCTTCTGGAAGATTACTTTCCCGTTGCTCAAGCCGGTATCGATGATCACGCTCCTGCTAGGTTTCGTCTACACGTTACGAACAGTAGACATCATCTGGATTATGACCAAGGGCACTGGATCTTCGAGAACCTTGGCAACTTGGGCTTATGAGATGGCTTTCGGAAAGGGCACATCAGCAACCATCCGGTATTCGGAAGCATCCGTTGTGGGCACGATTCTCATTGTCGTAGCACTGATTTTCGCTCTGATTTACCTGTGGGCCCAGCGGAATGAAGAGAAGAGGTAACTAAAATGAAACATCGTTCATCATGGTGGAAAACACTTATAGGCATCATTTTGACGCTGATTATGCTCTTCCCCGTATACTGGATGATCAACATATCATTCACGCAACGTCGCTCCATCCGTTCAGGTGATCTGTTCCCGAAAGATTTCACGCTCGACAATTATGCCTCTGCGTTAAGTTCACAGCTCCCCTACCTAGGAACGTCATTGCTAGTTGCCATAGGATGCGTGATCCTGACTCTAGCAATTGCATTACCTTCGTCATACGCCATTGTTTTCTTGGAGTTCAAAGGCTCAAAGTCCATGAACTTCCTGTTGATTGTTGCTCAGATGATTCCCGCGGTCGTTATGTCTCTAGGCTTCTACCAGATCTACGATGACATCGGTCTTCTCGACAGTATTCCGGGACTTATCGTTGCCGACTCCACTTTGTCGGTACCGTTCGCAGTGATTCTGATGACGGGATTTATGTCCGGTATGCCACGCTCGTTGGTGGAGGCAGCGCAAATCGACGGAGCATCGCAGTGGGGTGTTTTTACCAAAATCGTGATTCCACTCTCCCGTAATACCATTGTCACGACTTCGCTGTTCGCTTTCCTCTGGGCATGGTCAGATTTCATGTTTGCTTCGACCCTCGATTCCGGTGGCGGCAAGATGAGGCCAATCACCATGGGTCTATATGACTTTATCGGTTCACAGAACCAAGAATGGGGGCCAATGATGGCCACCGCAGTATTGGCCTCAGTACCAACAGCGCTATTACTAATTTTCGCACAGAAATACGTTGCCGCCGGCGTAACAGCCGGAGCGGTGAAAGACTAATCCAACCCTTAAGTACATAATTACAAGGACCAACTATGAGTGAACTAACTTTTGCTATCGATGGAGATGCACTGTTGTGGACTGGCGACGGCGAATATCTTCGCATCGAACCATGGGGAAAGAATTCAGTCCGCGTCCGCGCCTCGAAAATGCATGAGATACAAGAACAAGAAGGAGCTTTGCTGCCACAAAACAACCAGGCCTCAGACAGTCACGACTATGGTATCACCATTGACAAGCCCAATAGAACCGCCGAATTACGCAATGGCGATATTGTAGTTCAAGCGAAAGCATCCTGCGGCCTGTACTCCGGATCAGGATATGAAGAGCCACGCTGTTTACTGAGCTTCTATAAGGCAGACGGCACACCGCTCATTCAGGAAATACCATCTGGCGGATCACTAAATCTTCGAGCGCGATGGTTCAAACCGATCACCGGAGGCGACTATTCCATCGTTGCTTCCTTTACCACACCGGAAAATGAGAAACTATATGGTATGGGCGAGTACCAACAGAACATCCTCAATCTGAAAGGTTGTACCCTCGAACTCGCGCATCGCAATTCACAGGCATCTATTCCTTTCGTGGTTTCCAGCGCCGGATATGGCTTCCTGTGGAATAATCCGGCACTTGGAAACGTTACGTTCGGCAAGAACCGTACGGAATGGCGAGCTGAATCAGCCAAGCAGATTGATTACTGGATTACCACAGACGATACACCTTCTTCGATAATGAAGCATTATGCCGACGCCACAGGGCACGCTCCTCACATGCCTGAATGGGGACTGGGATTCTGGCAGTGCAAGCTTAGATATTGGAATCAACGTCAGCTCCTAGACGTCGCTCATGGGTTTAAACAGCGTAATATTCCATTGGATCTCATCGTTGTAGATTTCTTCCACTGGCCGCATATGGGTGACTTCCGTTTTGAGAATGAATTCTGGCCAGATCCCAAAGCTATGGCGGACGAGCTGCACAGCATGGGAGTGAAACTCATGGTATCTGTGTGGCCCCAGGTCGCGCTCGCCTCAGAGAATTATGTTGAGATGAAGTCAAAGAACCTTCTCGTGCGCGCAGATAAGGGTGAAGACGTCGGCATGATGTTCGAAGGTCCCAGCCAGTTCTATGACGCCACCAATCCAAAAGCTCGCGAATATGTTTGGGAGAAGTGCCGAACAAATTATGCCGAGCTTGGGGTTGATGCATTCTGGCTCGATGAAGCGGAACCTGAATACGGCACGTACGATTTCGACAACTATCGATATTACGCCGGCCCAAACCAGCAGGTGGCAAACATCTACCCAAGAGACTATAACAAAGGCTTCTACGAGGGACAACAAACCATAGGAAGGGATGGTGACATCGTCAACCTCACCCGTTGCGCTTGGGCTGGTTCGCAACGCTATGGTTCTCTTGTTTGGTCTGGAGACGTTGGTTCGACCTTCGCTGACCTTCGTGCCCAGATTACCTGCGCCATCCACATGGGCATGGCCGGTATCCCCTGGTTCACCACCGATATGGGCGGTTTCCATGATGGGATAATTGATTCGGACGATTTCAAGGAGTTGTTGGCCCGCTGGTGCGCGTTCTCATGCTTCCTACCGGTCATGCGCAACCATGGCGACCGTAGTCTGCATACGACAACCGGCAAGGAGACCATCACCAATTCGGCCGGAGACCACCGTTCGCCAAGTGGTGCCGACAATGAGCCTTGGAGCTATGGCCCCGAGACGGAGCAGATCTTCCGAAAGTTCATTGCCATTCGCGAGAAAATGCGCCCTTACACTCGGGAATTGTTCGAATCAGCACATACCGATGGCCAGCCTTTGGTCCGTGGGCTCTTCTACGAGTTCCCTCAAGACGAATCGGTGTCCGATATTGCCGATGAATATATGTTCGGCCCTGATGTCCTAGTGGCCCCCGTAATTGAGGCCGGAGCCAGATCGCGTGAGGTGACGCTTCCCGGAAACGCTAGCATCACATGGACGGATCTACGCACTGGCAAAGTGTATGAAGGGGGGCAAAAAATCACTGTCGACGCCGGAATAGACACGATTCCAGCCTTCGCACGCGACGGCCACGATCACGGACTGATCGGAATGCTATAAATTCCCGCACAACAAGTGTGGGGCGTCCGTTCCCAAGGCGAACGCCCCACACTCTGCGCATCTTTCCCATTTCAACCGGTCTATCTGCGTTATTATGGCAGATTTGTAGCGGGCTTTCGATCAAACAGATGTCGGGCAGTTTTACATGACATTTATCAAAGATTTTTTGTTTTCTGCCGCTCCGCACTCAAAGAATTCAACCAGAAAATACCGATCGCTTTTGCAGCCGCATCAATTAAGTGACTGCAAAAATCCATTCAATACGCTGCTGCCAGCAACACCTCGGAAAGCAAAGTCAAAATTTGACCAATATATTCGGAGGCATCGCCAAGCAATGCAACCGTATTAAAACTTGGTTCGATTAAGGTTCGATAAATCTGCCTCGCCATTTCTGCTTATGACGAAGCAAAATACATCCTTCCCACATGGCTTTGCTGCTTTTTGTATCTTTTGTTGTTATCCGTTGCCACTTGTCGGCATCGGCACGGCATGTCAGTATCATGTGCGTATGAGACTTCTTGGTAATATTCTGTGGCTGATTTTGGGTGGACTGTTGCTCGCCGCCAGCTGGGCCATTATCGGTTTGGTGTTGTGCATCACCATCATCGGCATTCCATTGGGAGTGCAGGCGTTCAAGATGGCGGGTTTAACGCTGACCCCGTTCGGCAAAACCGTGGTGTATGGCGGCGGTGTGGGATCGGTGCTGGCCAATATCGTATGGTTTGTGTTGGCTGGCATATGGATGGCGATTGGCTACATACTTGCTGGCCTGCTGAACTGCGTCACCATCATTGGTATTCCGTTCGGCATTCAGTCGTTCAAGATGGCCAAATTAGCGCTATGGCCGTTCGGCTCGCAAATCCGCAGCTTGTAATCACTTCAGATCACTTCACCCAACATAGACGGCCATCGACTGCCGTCTTGCATATAAGTATCGAGGAGCTGCGGTCCGAACGGACCGTGACCACTGCACCCCAAGCAACGAAACACGTCTCATTTCGCTTATGGCAGCTCCAGAGCGGCAAGGCTCAAAAACCTGAACAGTCGAACATTACCTCCCCAAATGATTGCTGATGCCAACCGCGAATCCCACCGCAGCACTTCCATTCATGCCCAGGCCATTCAACAATCGTCCCGCATGCTTCGCGCCGGCCCATACCGCGTTGATGATGTTGCCGGCGCCATATCCGGTAAGCACCGTCCACGGATGGGCGAGCAGCCCGCATAGCGGGTCAAGGCTCTGGTAGATTCGTGCAAAGAACGATCCGTCTCCTTCGGCACCGTTTTCCGCAATCGAAGATAGTCGGGAATCGGCAAGCACGCCCAGCAGACCAAGCATAACCGCACCCAGCAACTGCGCAATACCACGCACACGCTGTTTCTTGTCGTACCACGAATTATGCACAATAATGGCAACCAGCAACGCCACCACCGAATCAAGGACGATCCGGGTGCCGGCCTGCATCAGCACAGAGCCAATCGCATACACAACGATGAGGTTGCGCAACCGCTTGGCATAGATACGGTCGCGCCCACGCATAAGCCACATAAGCGGCAGCAATACGCCGAACAGATGCATGCCGATATAGCTGGGCTCCGCGAACAGGAACTGCGGGCGACCACCGCCCCACACCGAGCTTTCATTGATGTACTGCCGGTACATGAGGTGCGCGAAATAGTCGGTCAACGGCTTGATATGCAGATGGATGGAGAGCCATTGCACCACGCCCACGCCGAAGGAGAACCAGTAAGAAGCGATGAGAATCCGCAATGGCGTACGCCATGGAATGCGTTTGATGCCGAACGCAATGGCGATCGCACCCAAAGTGGCGAGCACGCCCAATAATCCGGTGATGCTCATGAACGCGGCGTTGAGATGGATGCCGAATTTCAGCCATCCCGGGATGGACAGGATTATGCAGGCCACCGGCAGGAGGAACATTGGCAGGTACCGGTTGGCTGCGATGCGCAGTTGACGCCAATTGCATAGGCAGTACACGGCGAACAGCGCCGGACTGATTGGCGACCAGAACGGCGCGTACAGGCCGAGCGTGGTGCCGTCCACCGGAAGAAAAGCGATGGCCAGCAGCAGCCAAATGACGTTGCGTTCCTGCGTTGTCAGAAATCGCAGGAACGGCCGGTATTGTGGTCGGCCATGATGGTTGCCCGCGTCGATGGTGTCGTTGTGTACGCATGCTTGGTTCATGTGATTCTCCCTCCCCCCGTCAACCTTACTCGTTCATCATGATGTATGGATGCCACCCGTTGTTCATTTGTAAGCGCAACGCCTTCGTCAGGCTTGTAGGTCTGGCGGTTCGTCGGCGGATGGCTCGGCGGGCGTGCGGTAGCCGAGACTCGCATGGGCCGGTCGACCTTGTGCTGCACGGGCCGGCGATGTAGCGTATGCCCCGCTGGGCACCTTTGTTGAATCGCATACATGCCAGGCAACATTATGCTTGTTCACGCCCGGAGTCAGACTCAACAACATGCCGAACGAAACGTCGGCAAGCGGGCAACTGATCCGATAACGCCAACAGCACATCACCAATATTTTGTCTCGTCATTCCGACTCGAGGGATTGCCAATTATCTGGAGGAAGATCTAGTTTGAGATATTCATACGAATTCGTTTTGATTTCAGAAAGAACGCCTTTGGCGTTGCGAATCCAGTTGTTACCCTTATTGTCTCGAAAGGCAATAACCGATTCAACACGAACATGCATTCCTTCGCCCGGATAAGGAACATAAGTCGTAAATCTCCCAGGAGGGACGGTACCTACACAAACAGTATTATTTGTCCCACTCAAATAATCAGCACCGGCCCCTTGATATGTTCCAGAAGTTAAAACGACATCATAGATCGGCTGATCCGAACCATTATTGACGGAAACCTTCATTAATGGAGAATTCTCCACCATCTGAACGCCGCCTTTCGAATCATGCACCACCCAAGACGATATCTCATTCGCTTGTTCAAATTTGGCAATCTGCTGGTCATGATTCTTCACATAGTCATATGACATAAAAGCAATAACGATGGAAATCACGGAAATACCAACCGTGAATATGTCTGAAACATTGGTAAGCCCCGGATGTTCAGTATTCAAAAAAGTTCCAATGGCTTTAATCATTCCACCAACATTTTGCCGAATATAGTTCATGCATTGATTCCTTCCCCGCCGAAACAATATCCCCATTCTCCGACTCACACCTATCTAATCCTCAACGGCAGCATACCACACACTCAAACATTTGTTCGATTTTATCTTTTAATAGAATATCCCAGTCGGTTTGGGTGTGTAGGATTCGGAGGGAAGAGAGACCACAGATTAGAGGAGAATTGTGAGCAAAAAGAACCAGGACGCGGAGAACGACAACCGCATAAACGCCAAACACGGCGCACCGGCACATTCCCGAATCGCAAATGGGGGGGGGCAGAGGAATTCCAGCATCGAGCTGCTGCGCATCATCGCGATGTTCATGATCCTTATGTACCATTTTATAACCCAGAATGGTTTTCCTATCAACAAGCTCCCACTGGCTATGGAAATTTTCTTCCGATTCTTCATGGCTAGTGGCGGCAAGGTCGGCGTCGTCATCTTCTTTTCCATCTCTGCTTGGTTCTTCCTCGACAAGGAACAAACCATCAAATCCAACCTGAAACGCGTGTGGATCATGGAACGCGAACTCCTGTTCTGGAGCCTTACGCTCATGGCGTTCTATCTCATGCCGACCGCACCTGCATTGACGCAAAGCTTATGATAAAGAGCATCGCACCACTCTCTATGAGTTTATGGTGGTATGCTACAGCCTATGCTATTTTTTTGGCACTGTTGCCCTTTCTGTCCAAAGGACTGAAAGCTCTCGGTAGAGAGTACCATCTCGCACTTGCCATAACCGTACTAATAGTTTGGAGATTGACTAGCTTTATTCCAGGATCCCTAGGAGGATACCCCAGCATCAATTCATCGCTCACCGGTGTTTTTGGGTTCATCTACCTATTTATCATCATCTCCGCCTACAAGTGGTATATGAAGCCGTTTACGCTCAAAAATATTGGTGTACTGCTTGGCACAGGAATCGGACTCTCCATACTGTTCGAAATTGTTTCCATCGTTTTGCACCATTTTGGATTCGCTTCAAGCTTCGTCATTACCAGCGATTGGAAGCTTCCCATGGCCATGATCGGATTTGGCATCTTTCTGCTGTTTAATAAGTGTACTTTCCACAGTCGAGTCATCAACCGCATTGCGCAATCCGCATTCGCTGTATATCTGATTACCGTCTACGATGCCTCTATAACACTACTGTGGAAGCGACTATTCAACCCTGGGAATCTATACCAGCGGCCATTTGCAATTCTGCAAATCTTAGGTATTTTGCTGGCAATCTATATGGTCTGTATCCTACTTGACTTCGTTCGACAAGCATTGTTCATTATCACCATCGACCGTCGACGCGGACGCTGGTTCGAACTGCTATGGGACATGGTATACAAACAAATCTGCAATCATTCCCACACACCGATAGCCGATTCGTCCAGCATTCAAGCCCAGAACTGTTAAAACGATAGTGTTTGGCTCCTTGAGTATTCCCAGATGGGACTATGGATGTTTTCTTAGAAATATCACACAGAGGGCTGCGGACGTTTTCTTGGAGACAGCCACACGGTGGCCTCGATACGCAATAACGATGGCCTCAAAACAAGCAGATATTCAATCAAGGCCGTCCTGGAAAGGAGGGGCGTCACCGCGTCCGGGAGGCGCGTCGGCGGCATCATGCGCGAACGGGGCACGTGGGCGCGTACGCGCGCAGACGATCCGAACCGCACGGGATGTGGCCTGGCGAACAGGGGCATCGCCGGCCATGCCGCCGGGCGGGCCCGGGACGCGGGCCTGGTGCTGGCCGCGTTCTGCACGCTCGACTTCCTGCTGGCGGGCGTCCAGGTGTTCCACACTGACCGGGGCGACGAGTTCGACAACACGAGGATCGACGAGCTGCTCGACGTGTTCGACATCAAAGGATCGCTGCCGCGCAAGGGCAACCCCTACGACAACGCCGTGGCAGAATCGACGAACAGGCCGCTGAAGAAGGAGCTCGTGTACCGGACCGCTACACCACGATCGAGCAACTGAGGCGCGGCCTCGGCGACTGCGTGTGGTGGTTCAACAACCAGCGGCTCCACTCCACCCTCGGATACCGGAGCCCGAAGGAATTCACCGAACAAGGACTCGTCCTCTAAGAAACCGTCCAACACACCGTTGCCAATCCAATATCCAAGACCAGGCTCCTCGTGATCGGCGAGCTCGGCTACGTGCCGGTCGACGAGGAGGGATCCAGGCTCCTGTTCCAGGTCGCAGTCAACGCGTACGAGCGGCAGAGCGTGATCTACACCACGAACATCGAGTCCGGCGGCTGGGGACGCGTGTTCGGCGACCCGAACATGGCCACCGCGATCGTGGACAGGACCGTGCACCACGGCAGGATAATCAGGTTCGAGGGAGAGTCGTACAGACGAACCCACGCCCTGATGGGATAGAAGAAGAGGCAATGGCGGCGGGCTTTTCGCTCAATTGGGCCAGAACCCGCCGCTGTTTCGGGCTGAATCGACACGCCATTCTGGACTGCTTCAATTTGACAAACACATACGGGGTCGCGGAACCGGGGCTCGAACCCGTAGTGCGCGCAGAACAGGGAGAACAGGCGGGTCCGGGCGGCCGTGCCGTCGGAGTTGCGGTGCCCCACGCCGGTGGCGTTGTCGAGCGCCACGACCCCGGGCGCCATGCCCGTCCTCTCGAACACCTCCAGCAGACCCTGGCACACGCATTCCGAGGTCTCGCCCGGCAACGCCACCACCCAGCGCATGTTCGAATACGGGAACGACACCGCCAGAAAATGCACGACCCGTTCCATGCCCGCGACCACGGCCCGGGCCTGGCCGAAATCGACCTGCGCGCTTCCCGGCGCCCACTCCAGATCGGCGAAACCGCCCGACTGAGCTCGATGCTCCTGCCTCCAACGCTTGATCCAACGCTGCACCGACGAATACCCGCATTCCGCCACGAGCCTCTCGTACACGCGGGTCGCGGTATGGCGTTGCTTGACGGGCATGCGCAGATCGGCGGCCGGCCAGCCCTCCACGATGGCCGCGTACCGTCATCGACCAGCGACCTGCCCGGCCGGGCGGTAGTCGATGATCTGGGCGAATAATCCCCATGGTTGGCGTACCTGACCACGGTCGTGCGCGATACGCCGAGCTTTCGTGATATCTCCCTTGTGGCTCAGGCCTTGGCGGTCGAGCTGCCTGATACGCTGTCAGACACACACCGGTGCCGTCATTTCCTTGACTCCCGGGAACCATCAGTTTGGTTGACAGGCACTCGGGAATCCATCAAGGAACCAGACGATGCCGGTGTTCTCATCCCACCGGCACCATCACCGCCGGCAATGTCCAAATTGAACGCTCAAGGTGTACAGGAACAAGTGCCGACGCCGAGCACCTTTATCTTGATCACATACAGCTGGGTCTTGTGGCATGATTGGTGGTGGAATCAATGACGAGTCCAACAAAACGTCACCAGCCCCACACTTACGAGTTACTTGGTTTTGGCCTTTTTCGCAAGCACCCATGCAATCGGCGATCCAAAAATAACCAACGCCCTACAGGACAGAAACTTCACATCGCGAAGAATCTGTACATAACGCCTTTCTGAGAGAAGACCATCCCTCATAATTCCGATTGCTGCTTTCGCAAACATCAAAGGCTCATTAAAGGCATATTTCTTTAGATCATTCAATATATGACGCCATAAATAATAGTTTTCTTTATACCTATTATTGACATTCTTCACAGTAGTCGCATTGGACTGATCGCTATATAAAATTCTCAATGGATCATTGATATATCTTGTCAAATACTTTTCACCCATTTTATCCCATATTATTGATTCAGGATAAAACCTCATTCCCGCAATATTCGGGTTAAGGTATTGTTTGAGGACCTCGGTGCGGGTCATGCCCCACATCTCATATTGCAGCTTATGAACATATTTCGCATCCGCTTCGCTAGCGTCCAACCATGGCGTAGGAATCTCCGTGGAACCAACCATAACGCCTTCATCCGTAATGCATCGGCACGTGACGCCTCTATACTTTGCGGCGTCTTTCTCTGGAATACTTTTCCAAACCTCCAGCAATCTTTCCAAAGCATCCGGAACAAAAGCATCATCACTATCGGCAATAACGAACCACCCCCCTGCGCCTTTTGCAACGCACGATTCCATGCAACATGTTTTCCAGCATGGTTCTGCTTCATATATGTAATCGGAAAATCTGTCTCCTTAATCCAGTTTCCGACTAAAATAGCAGTATCATCTTCCGAACCATCATCAACGATCAGCCACTCAAAATCACGGAACGTCTGAGACTTTAGACTCTCATATACTCTATGGATCGAAGCAGCACGATTAAAAGTCGGAGTAAAAACCGTAAAAGTATAATTCATCATATTTTCCAATAATCTACTCTTTAAATAATATACTCTTTAAATTTTTTAAAGCGTTATATATTAATAATGCATACTTTTCCTTCAAGACATTCTGCTCAGAATAACAGACATTGTAAATTTCTCCCGCATCAATATCAAAGCAGCGAAATACACAATTGTGAAAACAGACCCTTGCAACAGCAGTCGGACGAAAAGACCGCCATCAGAAACAAGGCCCCTAACCGGCAATAGAACGCAGGAGGCAACAACGGAAGCAGCTATGCACTTCAAGATGTTCTCCCCACTAAACATCTTGGAAAGATCACGCCGTAGGTAAAGGCACAATATCAAGGCACCCACAGCCTCGCCCACCGTTGTACCAATGGCCGCGCCCACAGCACCCAGCGACGGGATAAGTACAACTTCCAAAGCCGTAAGTGAAATCAATCCGATCACGGTAGCTAATGTAGGAATACGTTCTTTCCCCTGAGGAACCAGAACATTATTGCTAAGCATCGTATAAAGAGCGCTGAAGAAAACCGCCAGCATAATCACTCTCATCGCCGGTACGGCAGGTTCGTACGTGTCGCCCGACAGGAATCGGATGATTTCATCCGCATCAAAAATGCAGAACACCACTACATAGAATCCGGCAACCATAATAAACGAACTATCTTTTCTAAGTAGCTCGTAAAACTCTTTGGTCCGGCCATTACCGAAATAATTCGCCAAACGAGGAAGCAAAACCGTACCCAGCGCAGAGATACAGGCAATAAGCATCTGCTTTATCTTGACGGACGCGCCGAAATATCCGTTCTGCGTGTCATTGCTCAGAAAGCCCAGCATCGCCGTATCCATGTTCGCATATAACGACCATGCCGCAGACAACAGGAACAAGCCGAAGAGCGGTTTCACATGCTGGCGTAAATTACATTCGCGAAGAGAAACTCGATCCACAAGTTTGAAGGATCGAAGATAGTTCAAAACCATTGAACCATTTCCGCCAATGACGGTTATAATCGCATAAACCACATAATCTCCATGTTCATGAACGAACATGAACATCAAAATGATTCCAACAATTTTGAATGCAACCGAACGCACTGTGATGTAGGAGTATTCTTCCAGCGCCTGATACAGCCAGTCCATTCCAAGCGCCTGAAGCCAGATATTGCTGGACAGAACCAGCAGCAATCCCCTGTATTCTTGGAATTTCGGTACAATTCCAATCATCACAAGCAAAACGACCAACGACAAAGCCGTGGCCACCATGCTGATGGTGAACAATTCTTTGACCGTACGAGACAATTTCTTCCTGTCATCCCGTACAATCGCACATGTACGAACTCCATACAAAGGCATTCCCAGAGAAGCAAACAACATAAAATAGTTGACTATCGCGGTAGCAAAATTGATTTTGCCGTTTCCATCTGCAAGAAGGACTCGAGAGACATACGGGAAAGTGATTAAAGGAAAAATAAAATTAGAACATGTCAAAAAAGCATTCATTAAAAAATTTACTTTAATCGACTTTCGTTTATGCCTTGACATCGCCTCATCCTTTATATTTGATTAATTCCAATTCCGAAGTCCTGTTTCCTTTAAATATGAAAAAGAATTTATCTGACTAGATCATTATTCAATACATTACAACAAATTAATATCATTCTTTAGACTTTTCCGTTTGACAATACTTAATAAAATCCTCAAAACTATCGAACAGTCGCTTGCTTTCACCGGAAGCCTTAGCGGAAAGGTCATAACTTCCATCCACAAGGTGCATTACACGGTCGAACTCCGCACAGCTTACTTTACCTTCTTCATCAGGTCGTTCAAACAGCCAAAAATATTCTCTAAATAATTCCTTATCTGGAATTTCACCAGGATGGGTTTTAACATAAGCATCAAACAAATTGACCGCTTCTTCTAACTGAGCATTCGTCCTTTTTTCCTTGTACACAGAAAGGGGCATAAGAACTCGACAAGGATTCCCCGCAGCGACAGAATCATCTGGTATATCATGCGTGACTACCGACCCCGCACCAATAATTACATTATTCCCGATATGAACATTCTTGAGAATAATCGCATTCATGCCAATAAAGACATTGTCACCAATGGAAATCTGACCAGTATTGCCGAGGACATCACCGTATGCTCCTTTCAGAACACTCCAATCATATCCATGATCAACAATCACAACACCGTGTGTAACCTGCACATTACGTCCAATAGTCAAGTTGCAGGGATTATTGATACCTAAACAATTGCTCCTTGGGTCAAAGAAGTATGTCCCCTCACCAATTCTGGCACCTTGTTTTTTCCAAAAATTAATAAAATCCTGCGAACTAGCTTTTTCTTTTAAAACGAAATGTCTTAATAAATCACGAATCATCGTTCATCTTTCATCAAATTGCTTATTTTTTTCTGTATCTTCTTGAGATATATATCAATCCAGAACAGATTGAATATATTACACCATCGTCCATCAAGTTCATTTCTAGATATCGGCAGACTATTTGCCGCAACGAATCTGTCAGGCCGTATTTCCACTATCGAAGATGAAGGCACAGGATCATGCATTTTCCGCGACTGCAAATGCATATATAGATAAGGCCGAATCACCGCCGTACGGCTATCCTTGTCCCATGAGACAGAGACGATGCCTTTATCACACCAGTAATACCGCGTCAAATCATAGCTCTCGCCTTCATGGAAACTTTGCATATTCGGGTCATATACAGTGCGCTTAATCTTCGCACTCCTTGTGTCAACATTGAAAGACAGGTCTTTTTCATACAACTTGGCTCCATCTTCTCTGAATAGAACATGCACGTTCAAGCGATCCGGATTCATCCAACATTGCACATTCTCATCGAACACGTATATCTTGCTTGTAGTGAATGCCTCTTTGTAAATATCACGCCCATGCAACGGTTTCATGAAGCGCCGGTTGTTTTCAACTGTATTACGGTAGATCGTCAAATGACCAACGGCAAAAACCTTATCGTATCCTTCTTTAAGAATCGGAGTCAGCAACGTCTCCAAATCACCGAAAACAAGATCACAATCGCAATGCCCCCAATATTCGTAGTCTTGAATGTAATCTTCAAAGAGGAAACCATATGCCGGCTTGAAATCACAAAGCTTGTATGGCTGAGGGATGCACACATCAAACCCTAGTTTTTTTTTGGCGTTGGCCTTAAACTCCTCCAGAGTCATTGGCACCACATGCACATTGGAAGGGTACTGGTATGATTCCGCGGAATCCGTGAAAATCAGAAAATCATATGACGGATTCGCGCCACACGAACGAAGGAACAGCGGAAAATAATTATTGAACTTACCGAAATAGGGAAGAATCAATACACATTGTTTTTTCATCGGGCGCCTCCTCGCCGTACGTGTTGTTTTGTGTTCTGCCTTAATAGGAAGAAACGGCTCACCGTATCCACCATCAGTAATTTCGTTCGCAATGAAATCGATGAGGCAAACAGCCCTTTACGAAAAATCCTACTGAATTCCCGTCTGATGCGTTCGAAAACCTTGGGATCAATAACGTTTTGTTGTTTCAATGCTGTCCTATAAATATTGGTACAGCTTTCCACCCGCCATCTGAACAGAAAGCGCATATCGAATCGAGGAAACAGCGACGGCAGTTCTGCCTCATATCTCTCGGCTGTATCGTAAATGGCATAGCATTCTTCACTTAACGGCTTGGTGGTATAGCTGTCAGACCGAAGGGCATATACATAACCTGCTTCACCTATGTGAACAATATTCCGGCATCTAACGAAGACATGCGGAAGAATATACGCTTCTTCCATCAATCGCCCTTCAGGAAATCGAATTGGGGTTGTTCCCGAGAACAGTGAAGTCCGGAAAATCTTAGCATATACCGTGAACCCCACCGGACCATCTGAAGCCAAGCATGAGCCCATCGCCTCGATTGGAGTCATTGCAGCCCGTCCCGGCAAAATACCATAGCGGTCAACAATTTGCCCCTGTTCGTTCTGACGCACGATGCCGCAGCAAACAAGGTCAGTCGCTGAGTCGGCAAATTCGTTGAGCATTGTTTGATACGAACCACTAATGACTTGGTCATCGCTATCGACAAAAGTAACGAATTCACCGAGCATATTGTCCAAGCCGACATTGCGTGCCGATGATACGCCGCCATTCTCTTTGCGAAAGTATCGAATCCTTGTGTCACGCTCGGCATAACGCTTGCACACGTTCGCGCTTCCATCAGTCGATCCATCATCAATCAGCAAAACCTCCAACGGCACATCTTGCGACAGCACGCTGTCTATGCACTTTGTGAGGTATGGCTCGGCGTTGTAAACAGGAATGATTACCGAAAGCAGTCCTTGCTTCATACTGTTTCACTCTTTTCATTGGGAACGTCACCAAAGCCTTTACGGGTCAAAAAGCCTATGGCCACGCCAAAGCATGGGATGTATGACGCATCGAGTTTCAACGTTGCATTACTCCACATAGAGATAATGCAGACCACACACATGCAGATGCCTGTCAGGTTCAGGACGGCATCATACTTTCTGTATATCCAACGCTGCTTACACAAACAAATCAATGCAATTATGAACACAAGTACGAAAAGGCCGAAGCCTATATAGCCGGTTTCTATGAAAGTCCATTGATGTGTGAAGGAGCGGTAACTCAACTCGCCATATCTCAAATAGAATGGGGAATCCAAGAAAGCAAACTGGGAGTGCTCAGCACTTCCAAAACCAAAACCAAACAACGAAGTCGCAAAATCATTATTGAAGAAATTCTTAGTGATAAAAGTAAAAGCTCCTAGACGGGGAATACCGTAACTATCCGCCCATGTAGAGGTAAGATATGTTTTACTGGTATTCCAATCAGTCAGAAACTCAAGAATGTCTGGCATAACTATGGCAATATACTGAACCAGGAAGATTCCTGCGATAAATGCCACAGCAATGAAGCACAATGTCTTGAGAGACCACCGTGAAATCAATATGGAAAGAACGAAAATCACGATGAAATACAGGAAAAAGGTTTTCTCCTCCGCCATCGCGGCAATCATAATTGAAGTCACCGCGACGAATGCGACAGTCCATACCGGTTCACGCCCATTCAGATATGCATTCAAATAATATGCGAACAGCACAGCGCTGAACGTGTTTGCACCGGCACCGTTAGCGAAAAGCCCATGGACGAAATCAGGATTGCCACCGCTCGTCACCAAAGATTGATAGATCGCCAAAAGAAGATTAGGGAACTGCAGCCCCAATAGGACGTGGAACAGCTTCGTCATGTCTTCCACATGAAGCACAGCAATCACGCAAAACAGGTAAATGAGTCCACGAAACGTATTGCGCACGGCCCACATCACCAGTAACGGCGAAACAAGATTAATGACCGCTGTGAAGATATCCATGACGAACAATGCGCATACCGCTCCCCAGAGCATATAGGAATGTTCTTTGCGTAGAATTGGCAGGAACCGACCCTGAATTCCAAATATTACGGCAATCAGCACTACATCATTAAGATATCGGATGGTTCCCGGTAAATGGAGGTTCTCAATCAACGCCTCCATCGCAATGGAGTAGAACAAGATAAAGAAAACACCAAAACGAGCATCTAATGGAGTGCGCAATAGACCTTTACGTCTACTATGCCCCGCAGTTTTCAACATAGCTTCAGAGTTCATAGCGCAACTTTCAGACCGGCCAATGATAGCATAAGCCACGTTGCCTTCATACGCAGCAATCCCGCGAACACCGCTTGGGGAATAGGCAGTTTCCAGAATGGATACCCGGTAACGGAAGTGCGCACGGAAACATCATCAGTCATTTTCCGCATCGCCTTTGATTTTTGAACTGTTGACGCATGGGATCCGGCTATGGTCTGACAAGCCACACGCGTATAATCTATGATGCCACGTCTGGCACGCAGAAGACATTCATTCCGACACGTTGAATCCTCGCCATCAGCCATAACCAGCAATTCGTGGAACAGTTCCAGATATGAATCGACCATGTGCTCCGAGAACGTTCGTGTTATCGAACTTTGCCCGTCACAGCGATAGTTGTACCGGGTCTTTCCAATCGCGGTAATGGCCGACGCCATTCTGCATGCTTCGGTATTGAAGAACTTGTCTTCCGAACGAATATTACGGAACCGAAGATTGTTGTTCACAATCAGCGAACGCCGATATACTGCGGTCCATACCGCTACCGGCACCGGATCCCACTTCTGGCGGTTCGGCAACGGCCCATAGAAGGAACGACGCAATCGGAAAATCTCTTCTTGTCCAGTGAGCACCTGGTCAGCGAAAGGATTCACATTCCTGTCTCCTTTTGCACCATCAACCATACATTGCATTCCCGAAAAACAAATATCGGCATTGCGTTGGGTCGCAGCAGCATAGAGTTCTTCGAACATCTGCGGCTCGATCCAATCATCAGAGTCAACGAATCCGATGTACTCCCCCGTCGCGACTTCCATGCCACTGTTACGGGCCGGTCCCAGTCCGCCGTTCTTGCGATGCACAACCTTGACTCGCGAATCCTGCTTGGCGTATTCTTCAGCCATATCACCACAGCGATCCGGTGAACCATCATCCACAAGAATGATCTCAATATCTTGCAAAGTCTGTTTCCGTACGCTTTGCACGCATGTATCGAGATACTTCTCCACGTTATACATGGGAATAACCACGCTGACTTTCGGTTCGCTCACGCCTTCTCCTCATGCTTGCCGTTGATAAGCTTTTCATACAGATGCATGTAGTACTCTGCTCTGCGAGGCCAGGTCAGACTTTCAAAGCATGCTTTGATATTCTGCATATCGGGACGCATTTCGGGATGCTCGGACCATTCACGCATTGCCTTGGCGAAGCCCTTCGCCCCATCCTGAGTCTTGACGTAATTGCAGACCTTATCATTCAAAGCGATTGTGGCTCCGACCTGATTAAAGGTAACGACTCCTAGCCCATTCTGCATAGCTTCAGCAAGAACCACGCCAGTTGCTTCACGAACGCTTGGCATCACAAAAAAATCAGCCCATGCATACTGCTCCGCCATTTCCGTGTAAGGAATTTCACCCAGCACAGTGACATTATTCATCAGGTCACGCTGAGCAACCTCGTCACGAAGTTTCTGTTCCAGATGGCCCCATCCGCACATCCGCAACTCATACTTGGTAAATCCCTGCTCCTTCAGCACGGCGCAAGCATCCAGTAATAGTTCGACGCCTTTACGCGGAATGTACCTGCCGACATACAGGATGTGCGGCACCTCATGGTCCGTCCTTTGGTGCTCGCGCCAAGCTTCAGGCCAGCATCCCACCTCAGTTTTCACGATATCGTTGCTTGCATCGATTCCATGATCAATGAAATACTGTCTGCTCTCCTTATTCGCAAACAGATGCATGTCAAAGGAACGATATGCCTTGCGGAAAGAAGGCTTATGAATAATGAGCCAATTAGAGCAACGACGAATCATCTCGAACAATGCAACCGGACGAAGATACTTGTTCAGCGGCTTCGGCGCGTACTCAGCGCCGCCCTGCGGACCGGAAACCTTCACCGCATCCGTTTCGCCAAGTTCAATAAGGGAACGGAATTCGACAGGCGCTATCTGGTGAATGACGTCAAAATGATAATGCTCATCAAGATCGTGGACCATTGGAGCGACGCGTTTCAGCCAGATGCCATGACGCCCTGGATAGAGATATCCCTTGTAAACCTTCTTATAAAGTGAAGGAATATCGCAGTAATGCACATGAAGCCGGAGTTCCGGATGCTTTGAAGAATAATCTTCAATGGCTTCCTTCTGCTCGATCTTGGTAATCAAATGCACGTCATTATCGAGGTTCTGGCTCATCGCCAAAGGAAGATTCCAGCCTACGGCTTCCTCACTACCGCCATAAGGCGAGCTCGCATATGCAATGTACAAAATCTTCATATCAGTTACCGTTCTTACCTAAATTCAAAAGCTTTGCATACCGATCAACCAGCTGCTCCGCATATGCCTGCTGTCCACAACGCAGCGTGACATACTCAACACACCGACGCTGCATAATGCCATAGATATCTTCATCAACCGCGGCAGCTTTAAGCAGACCATCCTTCAAATCCGTGATGTTTCCGGATTCGAAGGTAAAGCCGGTTTTGCCTTCCTCCACCAGCTCGGGGATGCCACCAATCCCGGCACCGATGATCGGGGTCTGGGCAGCCAGAGATTCCAAACCGGAGTATGGCATGTTCTCCCGCCATTCAGAGCTCAGCACGCTGAAACGGGCGTTGCCGACTTCCCGCTGCAGATCCTCACCGGTCCTATAGCCAAGCAGACGGATGCGGGAAACGGCCTGCGGACCCGCCGAGGCGATCAATCGCTCGATGGCTTCACGCTCCGGGCCGTCGCCGACAATATGCAAATCCCAGGTATCGGGCAGGAATCCCTTATGGCCGGCAGCGGCGTCCGAATCCGCATACCGTTCCAATCCAGCGGCCTGCAGGAACGCCTTCACCAGGGTGAGGATGCCCTTCTCCTGCGACAGGCGGCCGAAGAACAGGAAATACGGCCGCGCCCCAGCCTGCGCATCATCGAACTTATGAATATTCGCCACACGGGCACCCATCGCCATCTGCGAATCCGTCAGGAAATTCTGCATGGTAATGGTACGCCCTGCGTATCCGCCCTCATCCAGTTTGCTCTTCATGAATTCAGAAGGCGCGATAATCGCATCAATCTTGTCATACGAATGGTGATACTTCAGAAATTCGGCTTCCACGGAAGCAAGCAGACTCTTGGCGCGCGATCCCTTCACGCAAGCGTTCTTCACAGCATGCATGAAATGCTTATCCAAGCAAGCGTCGCACACTTCGCCATGCCCGTTGACCATAGTGTATGCGGGGCAAACAAGAATATAGTCATGCGCCGTATACACCACCGGCACATGATGTTTCTTCAAATACGGTGCATCAAGAATCGAGAGCGTCAGCTGGCGATGCACATTGTTCATGTGGATCACATCTGGCTTGAATTCCTCTAGCAAAGCTTCGAACTTGCGTCTCGCTTCAAAAGAGTAAATCAGCGTGGAAGCTTCCTGAATCTTCTTGAAAGCGGAAATATCCCCCACATAATCCTTTTCGGAAACGAAGTATTTACTCCAATAGCTCGGTTCATTATTTGGGTGCTGCATGGAAAAGAACGCGACATCGTGGCCAAGCGCGCGTAATCCTTCAGCCAACGCAAAGAAATAGGTTTCCGCGCCACCTTTGCGATAGAAATACTTGTTCACTAGGAGAATTCGCATGCTCACTCTCCCCCATACAGGTTCAGTGTCTGATTGGTGACGGAATCCCAGTTATATTTGTTGACGATGTAACCTGCGGCCTTTGCCTTGTAACGTTGTACAAGATCATCGTTTTCAAGCAATTCCTGAAATTTTTTCCGCAGGGATTCAACAGAACCATGATGGAATGTCGCTGCGTGCCCTTCTACTACCTCCGCACATTCCGGAATGTCGGACGTGAGGCAACAGTTACCGTAACTCATGGCTTCCAGCAGACTCATCGGCATGCCCTCCAAGTCGCTTGGGAGCACATAAATATAAGCATTGCTATAGAGCTCTTTGAGCGCCTGCCCTTGTATGAATCCGGTCAAAATAACACGAGAATCCTGATTAGCCATCTGCTGAATATGCTGGTAATACTCGTTGGAGTCGGAAGCGCCTCCAGCGATGACAAGCTTTTTGTTCGTATTCAGCTTGCTGAACGCCTCGATAAGGTAATGCACGCCTTTCTCAGGAACAATGCGCCCGAGAAACAGTACATAGTCATTCTTGTGAAGACCATATTTTTCGGTAATTTCCTGCGCCGAAACCGGCTCACCATATTCAATGCCATTGGGAATGAAATGTGTACCGCGACCATATTTTTCTTGAAAATACTGCCGCATGCTTTCGCTGAGCACTATGATTTCATCCGCGCATTTCGCTGCGGTACGTTCTCCAAACTTGAGATATGCGGAGGCGAACTTGCCCCATTTGGCACGCTGCCAGTCAAGACCGTGAATGGTCGCTACCGTGCGAATGCCCGCCCAATGCGCCAGACGCAGCATGACGCAGGGACCTTCGGCATGATAGTGGATCACGTCCGGTTTGGCCGCAATGGCTTTCAGCGTCGCAAAGAATGAGGAGGTCAACGCCGCCAAACCTTTCGCTTCGAAAGTTGGCACTGGAACAACACGCACGCCGTTATATACAAAGGGCTTATTTGCAGAATGAACGTTTCCGTCAAATTCGGCGCCCGCAACATTATGTCCCTTGCGATTGTACGCGATGACCTTATGCCCCTTTGCGGCCATACGCGTAGCTAGTTCATCTACAACGATCTCAATGCCGCCTTCACGAGAAGGAATGCGCTTATGGCCTATCATCGCGATATTAACCATCACCGGTCACCCCTTAGTTATTCAGAGTGCCGGAATCGTGCCACAAGCGTTATGCAGGGCAGAGGATTGCATAGTCTGACCACTAACCAAACCGACGTAACGGCCGTTATCGGCTCTTTTTGCAATCGATCGACCTGTGGTCGGCATGCGAGTCCCGTCCTTTCCCTCCAAATGAACCCCGAATTGGTGTTTTTCAAGCGCAACACAACCCGCGCAGGAACCGCCAAACCCCGTTCATTACCTTCTAAAAGTTGATTTTGGCATCCCCCTCAGACACACCCAGCCCCCGTCACCTACTTTGGGGGTATTCTTCACAGGTTTTCCATGAACGCTTTGCTTGCTCGTGACTTAAAAACTGTGTTTGAAATCTGATTCAGTCGGTTTTCCGGGCGTTCCTAAATGAGCAAAAAGAACCGATAACGGCCGTTATGTCGGGTTTGTCCCGGTTCGGGGACGGTAATTCAGTGCCGATTCGTGTAGCTCAGGTGGTCGGCAGGATGATGGGCGGTGGTGTTGAGGCCACCGTGATGAACCATTACCGCCATATCGACCGTTCCCAAGTGCAGTTCGATTTCATCGTACAGACTGACTCCACGATGGTTCCCAAGGACGAGATCGAGTCCTTGGGAGGTCGAGTGTTCTACGTTCCTCCATACAGCAACCCAGTCAAGTACGTGAACGCCTGCCGGAAACTGTTTCAGCAGATTCACCCACGCATCGTGCACTCCCATATGAACGCGGTCAGCGTGTTCACGCTCATGGCCGCGAAACAGGCTGGAGTCCCGGTGCGGATCGCGCACAGCCATAGCACCTCGAATCCGAATGAGAAGGCCAAGACTCTGGTGAAGAACGTGCTCAGACCGTTCTCCAAGGTTTACCCAACACACTTGGCCGCATGTTCGGAATATGCCGCACGGTGGCTATTCGGCGATCAGGTCGTTGATGCGAAACAGGTCCATATCATTCACAACGCCATAGATATAGATAGGTTCACGTTCAATCCCCAATCGCGCGCGATTAAACGGGACGAACTCGGAATTGGCGATTCGCAGTTGCTCATCGGTCAAGTCGGCCGTATCTGCTTTCAGAAGAACCAGACTTTTACGATCAAGGTCCTTTCGGAATTACTGAAGAGTAATCCGAACGCAGTCCTTGCAATAGTGGGAGATGGCGATGACTCTGAATTGCGCAAGGAAATGCACGACCTAGGAATCGAGCACAACGTAAAACTGCTTGGCGTCCATGATGATGTTGCGGATTATTACAGCGCATTTGATGTTCTTGCTTTCCCCTCAGCATATGAGGGCTTGGGGATGGCCAGCATTGAGGCACAGGCCGCTGATCTTCCCGTTGTGTGCAGTGACAAAGTTCCCAAAGAGGCAGATTTAATTCCGTCATTGGTACGACGCATTTCACTTGATGCAGGTATCGAATCTTGGGTGTCAGCTTTCGATGTACATGAAAGCGATGCGTCGGGCCGTGTCTCGCATGCGCAAGAAATGGCTAAACGGGGATATGCGATTCACTTGAGCGCTGCGGAGCTGGCCCATTGGTACGAAGAGCTGTGAATCAAATTTCAAGTTAGGTATACAACAATGGAAAAACAAATTGCTGTCGTTGGACATAAGCCATTCGAAGTTCCGTCAGATTCAGCATATCTTGGAATTCAAGTAGGAAATGGTCCAGATATTCCTTCCCTGATTAGGGATAATACTGGTGACAATATAAGTTCAAAAAACGCTTCGTATTGCGAGCTTACCGCTCAATACTGGCTTTGGAAGAACAGCACGGCCGACATCAAAGGCCTTGTACATTATCGAAGGATACTGGGATCTCCTAACGCTCATGCCGTTCCTTTTGAATCAATCGACGCTCGTCGCGATAAAGCCGTGACGGGAGAGGAAATCGAGTCGCTTCTAAAAAGCCATGATGTAATTCTTCCTAAATCCCATAATTATGTCTCAGAAACGGCGTTGGGACACTATGAACGCTCTCACATTTCAGGAGAAGGCTTTTCAATTATCAGAGAATACTTGGTAGCGAAATACCCTAAGTATGTTGACAATCTTGATATTGTTCTCAATAGTAAACAATCTCATTTGCTTAATATTTTAATTGCGAACAGTAATGTTTTTGATTCGTATTCAGAGTGGCTATTTGACGTACTGGGTGAAGTGGAATCAAAACTGGATATTAGTAATTATTCACCGGTTGAAAAAAGAGTCTTTGGCTATTTGAGCGAACTTTTGATTGACGTCTGGGTTAAGACAAATCATTTGTCCTACGCTGAGTTGCCAATGCTTTTCTTGGAACATCAGAATTTGCCAAAGCGTTATTTCATAAGCGGTCTCAAAAAACTCGGCATCGTTGACCCAGCTTCTCAGGAAAGAGCCAAGCTCAAGGAGCAAATGAATGGATAAGAATGAGGTGTTTTTAACTGTTGCTAAAGTCTTTAAGAGACTGCCTTTCCAGTCCCTTGGAAGATCGTTCAACACTCACAGACATTCATCTATCAGCACCGCAATTGAACCATTATGCGATCAGGTTGCGCGTGAGATGAATGATTCCGGCGCGGACGTTCAGTTCGAAGAGGCCGTGAATGATGGACCTATCTGGGTGTTCTGGTGGCAAGGACTTGAGTCAGCGCCGGCCAGAGTGAAGGCGTGCGTGGACTCAATCAAACGCAACGCAGCCAATCGCGACGTCATCGTCATCACAAAAGACAATGTGAGCGAATATACGGATCTGCCGGATTATGCTTTCCGCAAGCTAGCTGAGGGGGAAATCACCATCACGCATTTTTCGGACATCCTGCGGTTCAACCTTCTGAAGCTGCATGGCGGTCTGTGGATGGACGCAACGCTGTATGTCGTCAGGCCGTTGGATTCGTCTCGTTATTCCGGCCCGTTCTTCACCTGCTGCGGCTATCCCGATCCAACGTTCTTCAATGTTTCTGACGGACGATGGACCGGCTTCTTCATCGGCGGCGTCCGAGAGGAGCCGCTGTTCGAGTTCATGGACAGGTTCTTCGCCCTGTATTGGGAGCGGAACGACAGTCTTGCCGATTATTTCCTGATCGACTACGCGTTGGATTACGCCTATCGCAACGGAATCGGCTCGCTGAGAACGTGGTGTGAGGGCGAGCGGGGGAAGGACAATCCGAAACTGTTCGACCTCGCTCCAGTGATTTGCGATTCCTTTGACTCCAATGTCTGGAAGTGCCTGACCGAACATACCGACGCGTTCAAGCTGTCTTGGAAGAAGCCATCCTCGTATCCGGAAGGTTCGTTCGGAGACCGACTCGTCAAGGAAATGTTTTTCGACAAGATGGAAGGGAACGCATCATGAGGCGACTTGGCATAGTGATTCCCGCATACAACGTGGCATTCCCGTTGAAGAGGCTGCTCAAACAGGTCGGGAAACAGCTCACGGATGACGTTGCCGTCGTGGTAGTGGACGACGGTTCCTCCGACAACACGTTGCAGGTCGCGAAACAGTTCGAATCCGAAGCAGTCAGGGTTCTTCATAAGGAGAACGGCGGAGTGGGTTCGGCGCGCAACCTCGGCATAGAGGAATGCGACTCGGAATACATCTGGTTCGTTGACGCGGATGACGGAATCGCGCCTAACGCCATCGCCACCCTGCTGAAAGCCATCGGGGAAAAGCCGAGAGACTGCTACCTGTTCGGCTTTGACAAGCTCCGGGGCAAGTCCGCGGAGACCATCGTCAACAGCGAGGCGAAAAGCTACGATACGTCCCGTGAGATGGCCGGGAATTTCGATCGTCTGTTCGGCGAGAATCTGCTGAATCCTTTGTGGAACAAGCTGTTCCGCAAGGAGATCATCGAACGTGAGGACCTCCGGTTCTCTTCCATCCCCTCCGGTGAGGACGCTGAGTTCGTGCTCCGGTTCCTTTCACACGCGCAAAGCATGGATGTGCTGACCGACGTGCTGTACCGTTATCGGCTGCTTTCGGATACGTCCTCCGCGCACAAATCGCATCCGGACTACATCGGCGACCATAGGCAGATGTTCAAGGCCCTGACGGATTACTGCAGCACGACGGGCTCGTCGGCCACTGCGGTCAAAACGCGCTGGGCAGCGGAAACCGCAATGGGATTTCGCTGGAACGTGTTCAACGGTCTCGAAGGCAAGGGGAAATACCGCCAATTCTCCAAGGAAGTGAAACTTCGCCAGCCGGAGATGGAGGCTCTGCTCGCGTCCTTAGGCGATTGCCCGAGACAGGGCGGGCTACGCGGTCTGGTCGCGCGTTCGGTTCCGCTCTCGTATCTGTTCATCAAGACGCGTCTTTTCGTCGCCAACATTCAGGGGGGGTCAGGGAGATCATGAATAATCCTGGAGTTCTTCCTAAGGTTCTCGTGGCGACAATTCGTTTCGGCATGTGGGCAGAGCATATACGCCCGCGGATTCTTGGGCTTCCATTCAGACTGCTTCATCGTCTGGTCGAGCTGCTGTTCTGCAAGCTCTTGCTGAACTGTGATATCTCCGTGAAGGCGGAAATTGGACAAGGGCTGACCATTTACCATCCTTATGGAATCTTCGTGAATTCGGGTGCGAAGATCGGCCGTGATTTCACATGTCGCGCGTATACCACCATTGGCAACAAGGGAACCGATGACGAGAGGGACGGTTGTCCCACGATCGGTGACGGCGTGAACGTGGGCGTCGGTGCGAAGATTATCGGACCGATCATCGTCGGCAGCAATTGCTCCATAGGCGCGAACGCCGTCGTCACGCATTCCTTCGCCGACGGCAACGTCCTAGTCGGTATACCAGCCAAAGCGATTTAGAGGAGGAGTAGTGTTCGCTATTTGTTATATGGCATTGACGTTTGCCACCATTGCAATGCTCGCTTTGCTTCCGGCTGGGAAACGAAAGACCGTGCTGGTATTTTCCGCGTTTTTCTTCGGCCTTATCGGTTTTATGATGACGCCGCGTGCGAGCGTGTTCGTGGATACGGTTCGTTTTTTCGACACTCTTGATACAACTCGAAGCTTCGCTGTAACTGGTCTGGGAGACGCTTGGCACTATCTCATGGATGTATGTGGGTACAATAGCACGCCTGTTATTGGAATCATCATATTTCTGATTTCATTACAGCCGGAGAATGGATTTCTTACCCTTCTCGCGGCCACGGTGGACATTGGCGCGGGATTCTATCTTTGCTTCAAACAATCCAACAACGGAATGAACAAGAGGAGTCTCATCGCCGGTGTTATCTGTTTCCTGTGTCTTTTCAATTTCAACGCAGGGGTGAGCGGAATCAGAAATTATATGGCGGGATTTCTTGCCATATGCGTTGCTTATCATTTCTCAGACAGATTTAATATCCCATCGCTCCTGTTGTATCTGCCGTTGATTCTCATCCATCCGTTTGCGGCGATGATTCCTCTTTTGTATATCATGTCGACAGCCTACAAGAAGCATAACGTGGTATTTGCGCTCTGCTGTATTCCACTGCTTCTCCAGCATTATATTCAAGAATCGGTATTCTCCTTGTTCTTGAAGTTTTCCTCGATTCCCTTCTTTGCATCTCTTTCCTTCAAATCAACGCAATATTTTGGAGAGGGAGCATACATTGTTAGCGCATCTATTTTCTCAAGAGCCCGATCTTTGTTGTTATTCGTTTTTTATCTGTTCATTTTATTTTGCGTTTTAAAGAGAAAAACTAATTTATCGAGACACTACATCGGATTATCTATCATGATGTCATGTTTCGCAGCTGGGTCGCTGACTGACGAGCAGCTTTTCTCTCGAAGCGTCTCAATGCTGATGCTGATGTTGATTCCTTTTATCTGCGAACTCTTCTCCAAAGAAATTACGAAAGAGAATGTCTCTTTACCTATTGTCCTGGTGTGCCTCGGGACAATCGTTGTTTTCGCAGATAACTTGCGGGCAGGTGTTCGATTCCAGAACATAGTTTTTTCATGGGCGTCTCTTGTTCTCATCGTGGCAGCGTTCATTCTTTCGCTGGTTTTTATAGCAGCAAGGAAAATCAGAAGAAAGGACCAGAATGAGACACGCATTTCTTATTGAAGCCCATACGAATTGGAATCAAGTCAGAACTTAATTTCTTCACATCAAGTGATTCAATCGCACGGTAGCTAAAGAGTTACAACCAGCAAACATTATCAGCTAATAAGGGTCAAATATGGCAATCACGTCAACAATCATTACCATCAACGATCCGGAGAATTACGGGAACAGACTTCAGAACTACGCCCTGAAAACACTGCTTGAAGAGTACGGGCCGGTCTCCACGGCGTACTGCTCCGGATACAAGCCCATCCCCGCGGAGGTCGCGCGCGTTTACCATCCGGCGGTCGCATTTACCAAACGTCTGCTGGGAGGGATGAAAACCGGCTCATACGGAATCATGAGAAAGCACCATTCCCGTTGCGTGGAGTTCACGAGAAACCACGTGCCTGCGGACGGAGGATTCGTCGACGTTCCGTTCGGGACGCATCCCAAGAGCAAGACGTCCGACATCTACGTTCTTGGATCGGACCAAGTTTGGAATTGTGGTACCCGACCGACCGACAGCACGCTCAAATGCCTTTCCCTGTATCTGGGAGACGCCGTCCCATCGTCTTCGCAGGTCTTCTCCTATGCGGCGAGCATCGGCCTGTCGGAGATTGGCGACGGGAAAGCGCGCGCGACATTCGCCCGCTGCCTGCCTCGTCTGAAGGCTATTTCCGTCCGCGAATACCGTGCGGTTGAACTGGTTAAGGAAATGACAGGACTGGACGCGACGGTCGTGCTTGACCCCACGCTCATGTTGCCTGCCGACAGGTGGATGGAAATCACGGAAGGTTTTGTGTCGCCCGAAGACAGGTATGTGCTCACGTATTTCCTTGGATATCCAACCGACGAGCAGGAGCGCGACATCCAAGCGTACGCCAAGGCGCACGGCTGTTGCGTGAGACGTATGCTGGACCTGCGCGATAAGGAGACGTTCGTCGCAGGGCCCCAGGATTTCGTGGAACTGTTTTCCAAGGCCGAATACGTGTTCACCGACTCATACCATGCCTGCTGCTTCTCCATGTTGTTCCACAAGCAGTTCACGGTATTCAACCGAGCTGGCATGACGGGCAAGTCGAGCATGAACTCACGTATGGAAACCCTGTTCAGGCTGTTTGATCTAGAATCCATCATGATGGATTCGGGGCTTGCGCCCGACATCGATTACGAGAAGGTGGACAGGCTTTTAGCCCGACATCGTGAAGACTCCAGAGCATGGCTTGACGAGACGATGAAGGGGTCCACCAAGTGAGGAGCCAACGCAAGGCGGGAGCACTGCTCGGCTATGCGAACATCCTCGCCAAAAACCTAGTGAATTTCATCTACGTGCCATTACTGCTTCATTTCATTGGGCAGGCGGACTATGGCGTGTTCCAGATGACCAACTCCGTGGTGTTCGCGCTCACGCTGCTGAGCGCCGGATTTTACGGGTCGTACGTGCGTTTCTACATGCGCGAGAAGTCGCAGGGCAATGAGCTGGGCATCCGCCGGCTCAACGGCATGTTTCTGCTGGTTTACGTCGTGGTGGCGTTGCTGTGCCTGGTTGGCGGCATGGCGTTGACCGTCAATGTGCGGAGCTTCTTTTCCGGTGGTTTGACCGCCGACGAACTGGTCTTGGCCCGCGTGCTGATGGGCGTCATGACCGTCAACGTCGCCATCCAGCTGCTGTCCACGCCGTTCGACTCCTACATCGTGTCGCACGAGAAGTTCGTGTTCCAACAGTCCAGGCAGTTGCTCACCTCCATCGCGCAGCCGTTCCTGGCGGTGCTTCTGCTCTGGCTTGGCATGGGGGCGGTCGGCGTCGCCTGCGCGCAGCTGGCCATCACCAGCGTGCTGTTGCTGATGAACATCTGGTATTCCACACGCACGCTCGGCATGCGCTTCACTTTCAAAGGCTTGGAATGGTCGATGTTCAAGGCCATCGCGGTGTTCAGCTTTTGGATCTTCCTTAACCAGATCTTCGACCTGGTGAACAACAACGTGCCGAACTTCCTGTTGGGAGCCATGGCCAGTGCGACCGCGGTGGCGGTGTTCGCCATCGCATTGCAGATCAGGAACCTGTTCTTCTCCATGAGCACCACCATGTCCGGCGTGTTCACGCCCCTGATCAACCGGATCGTGGCCGAATCCGACGACAACACCGTGCTCACACGCTTGATGACGCGTGTGGGCCGATACCAGATGGTGCTGTTCTGGTATCTGTTCGGCGGCTTCATCGTGCTGGGACGATACTTCGTGCACCTTTGGGCTGGTGATGTCAACGCGGACGCTTACTGGCTTGTGCTGATTATGACTTTGCCGGTCATGGTCCCACTCACGCAGAACACCGGCATCGAAATTCAGCGTGCGAAGAATATGCACAAGATGCGCAGTTTAATCTACATCTTGACTTCGGTGATAGATTTGGTGATTTGTGTTATCTTCATCCCGACCATGGGCTACTGGGCCACTGCCATCGGTTACCTAGCCAGCATCGTGCTCGGCACTGGTCTGTTCATGAATTGGTATTACCACACCCGTATCGGTCTCGACATGGTCTACTTCTGGAAGAACATGCTGCCCACCATCGCTCTGGCTCTCATCGTGACGGCCGCCTGCCTGCTGGGAACGCATTTCCTGCCAGTGAATTCCATCCTCATGTTCCTCGTGTGGGGTGTTGTCTATTCCATCTTGTTTCTTTCCGGCGCGATGAGGGTGTCGCTGACCGGTGAGGAACGGGAGGAAATCATCGGTCGAATCAAGAGAAAGGTAATTCGATGAGCGACTCAAACGTCATGGAGAGGGTGATTTCCTCGCCAGACGCCGATGCCATAGGTGGTTCCGCAACCTATTGTGTTGGCTGCGGAACCTGCGCATTCCTGGATCCGGCGTTCACTATCGCCAAGAACAACGACGGCTGCTACCAAGCATTCATGCAGAGTAGGATTCAAAACCCTGCCAAGGTTGAGAGCGCATGCCCTTTCGCAAGCTCAGCCAACGAGGACGTTATCGGGAACGATCTGTTCGGCTCGCAGGCTGGCGTGCAGCACGACCAGTACCTGGGCTACTACCTGAACGCCTACGTGGGGTACGTGTCCGCGGATGGTTGGCGCTCCCGCGGCAGTTCCGGCGGCATGGTCAGCTGGCTTGCCTCGAAAATGCTGGAAGACGGACTGGTCGACGCCGTCGTGCACGTCAAAGACGGTCCCGATTCGGAGCATATGTACACCTACCAGGTCTCGCACTCGGTCGAGGAATTGAAGACCGGTGCCAAGTCCAAGTATTATCCCGTGGAAATGAGCGAGGTATTGGCTTACGTGCGAAAGCATGAAGGGCGTTACCTGTTCATCGGCATCCCCTGTTTCGTGAAGGCTGTTCGCTTGCTGCGTCGTCAGGATCCGGTGTTGAATGAGCGTATCCGCTACTGCATCGGCTTGGTGTGCGGGCATCTGAAATCCGATTTCTTTGCGAAAAGCGAGGCTTGGGAGTCGGGCGTTCCCTTGGAGGACATCGCCCGCGTGGACTTCCGGCATAAGACACCCGGAAGCCCCGCGTCCGATTACGCGGTGGAAGTGAAACGCGTCAGCGGTGGTGAGCCGGTGGTGAAGCGGACCGCGGAACTGTCCACCACCAACTGGGGTCTGGGCTACTTCAAATACAACGCGTGCGACTACTGCGACGACGTGCTCGCGGAAACCGCCGACGTGACCTTCGGTGACGCATGGATTCCCAAATACGTGAACGATGGCGAAGGCTGCAATGTGATCGTGGTGCGTAATCAGGACGTGCAGGATCTCATCGATGCACACCGAGACGAGCTTGTACTGCATGATTCCGATTCCGCCGAGGTGTATCAGTCCCAAGCGGGCGGTTTCCGTCACCGCAGGCAAGGACTGGCCTACCGTCTTCACGTGCATCAGGAACGTGGCGAATGGATTCCGACCAAGCGTGTGAAACCGTCGTTGGACGGAATCAGCGAACAGCGTCAAAAAACGTATGCCATGCGCACTACGTTGAAGAACGAAAGTTTTGCAGCATATCGCGAGGCCGTTGCGACCAATGACTTCAACGTGTTCAAAAAGCACATGAAGCCTTTTGCGGATTCGTACCTGCAAGGCAGTACTTCTCTGAGAAGACGTGTTCTGCGTGGAGGTAAACAAATAGTCGAACGTTTGCTCCCCGCTTCGATAATGAATGGTGTCATGAAAATAATAGGGGGGCGAGTGTAACTAGCCGAAATTATTTAAGAACGAGCTCCTCCTATTCCGTTGCACGTTATTTACTCGCTGCTTAGACAGAATTGCGTAACAATAGGAGGAAGCTCATGCAGCCAAAGCAGATTATTAAGACCATCGTGCCAAAAACAATATGGAGAAAAACACGCACGATAAAAGACAAACTTGACTCCCATAAAGCCGAACGAATCCAGATTCGACGTTTTCTGAAATGGATTTCACTTGCCGAGTCCATCGATAGGCACGCGTCGAGACACGTCTCGCATTCGATATCCACAGGTTGGAGAAAGGACTGAGCCATGTTCAGTTCCGATGCGGATTCGGCAAGGGCGTTCTATCCGAAATCTCTGAACAAATGACACCGTTGGAGAAAGCAGATAGCAATTACGCCGTGAATCCGCTTTATCAGCAAGGTTTGTCCGCCCTACACGAGTATCAGCGACGTCACACTGAGCTCAATTACGATCTCACACAGGTTGAAGCAACCTTTCCTGACCATGTCTGGCGGTCTGCACAACGCATGACAGAAGACAACGAGACGGCCGGATCCTTTGTGATGGATTCATCCAGAAAGCGCAGGAACCTTTCTGTGGATTTCGTCCAGCTTGCGCAGAACAGGTATTCCGTACGCGAATACGCGAGCAAACCCGTCTCCCAAGACCTGCTCGACAAGGTTTATGAAGTGTCGATGAAAACTCCGTCCGTATGCAATCGTCATGCAACCCGCGTGTACCAGATTACCTATCCGGAGAAAATTGCAACAGCCTTGAAGATTCAAGGTGGATTTAATGGGTACGGCATGCCGCCTGTATTGCTGCTGATCACTTCGGATATTAGAGCGTTCATGAACAACGGCGAGCGCAACGAACCGTTCGTGGATGGCGGCTTGTTCTCCATGTCACTGCTGTATGCGTTGGAAGCGTACGGTCTTGCGACTTGCCCGTTGAACGCCATGTTCAGCCTCTCCCAGGATCGGCAGACACGTGCACTGCTGAACATTCCTGACTACGAGTTGCCCGTGATGTATATCGCAGTAGGAAACTTCCCAGAATCCGTACCGGTCTGCCGCTCGACGCGACGAGATCCGAAAACCATCGTCAAGAAAATCTGACACTATACCAAAAGGTTCCATACATGAGTGGGCGGTCTGATTCTAAATAATCGGTCGCCCACTTGCATTGGGTGAGGCGTTCACCGCGTCAACGAGCGAACACCAGACTTGGCGAGAAATATCCGAAGTCTACAGGTCCGTTGTGCCGATGCTCAAGGTCGTGGATTGCGATATGACGAAATTTGAACGAGCGCATGGTGCCGTGTACCAGATTCGCTACGACCGCATGTACGACCGTATCATCGACAATAGCAAGGTGCTTGCCGTGACAGGACTGAATCAGAGCGACTTGTCGGGATTGCAGGCGAGCATCACCAGAGAACTCGACGGTTATCTTGCGAAGAATCGTGATAAAGCCATGCATATGGGCTCTGATTTCGGCTGGAATGCGCGTTTCGACAAGCTAGTGGGAGGATTGCCGTCGTCCTCCACGGTTGCAAAGAACGGTATGGTGCCGATCTGCAAATATCTGGTAGCAGATTCCTGTAGCTTTGTTGCCCACCACTTAATATGATTTGAGGGGTCGGTTTCCTTTGTGGACCGGACCCTCCAATCATATTTCCAAGTGATTCTGAAATTCATGGTATTGAAAGATTGATAACATCCGAATTCTTGCGCCCTTTAGGTTTCTGCCTGAACTGCATATCCGTTTCGAAACGTCATCAGGAATTAACGCGCAACCTCGAACAGACGCCGTACCATTAGATGAAAGAATAATTTGAGCACCGGAGTTGAAATATGAATACGCTCTACTTGATCGGCAATGGTTTCGACATAGCCAGTGGTCTAAAATCCACGTATTCCAATTATTTCGATTCCGTGTTCAAAAAATATCCTGAGTACATGCCCACCCGTTCGGCGCTCTCTTCACTGGAACTCGAACTCAAAAAAGAGCTCGCTTCTAGACAGAAGCGGAAGCGTGCGATAACTTCCCAGATACCATCAGCTTGGTTCTTCATTTTTGCGTGGTACAAAGATAGCGCGCCTAAGGATGAACGCCAATGGAAGGACGTTGAAGAAATAATAGGGCAATTCATCCTCCCTACGAATTGTCAAGAACACGTTGACAGCAATTCATCGATTTCTATTGAAGATTTTCATGAGTTCGTGCAATCGAAGTTACAGCAGTCAAGCACAGAACACAGTACCGACCCCAAAGAAAGGGTTTTTGATTTACTGCGTCAATATTTCGAGGGAATAAATACATCGCAAATCAGAAACCAAGATGTCAATAAACTGCGTGATCTATTTAGAATAGAACTAGACAAACTCGAATCTGATTTCACGACTTATCTCAAAAAGAAAACTACCAGTAATCAGCAATATGCCGAAAGCTGCGAAAAGCTCCTGAATAAGATGATCGAAGTCAATCCCACCCACGAAGAAATACCTACGGTTCCCATAGGAACCGTAGGAGGTCCGATGTTATCTTTTTCCAGTGAAGCAAACAACCGTTATCTGCTCTCATTCAATTACACTGAACCATTCGTGTCAAAAGAAAGAAGCAAGTTATCGCATATTCATATGGCAAACCTTCATGGAACCATATCAAACGGGAACGCCATATTCGGAATTGATGACGTACATCTGCCTGCCAATTTAAGTAAGACCCAAAAAGATTGTATCCGTAGTTTCTTTAAAGATATTCGCTGCATCTTAAAAGAACCTAATACAAAATTAGATGAAGTTAAGAAAGAGATCACAAACAATGGCGCGATTAATGTAATAAAAGTTTTTGGCTGCTCACTAGGGGATGCAGACTACCATTATTTCAAGCACTATCTAGATGCTGCTGATATTATTGGCGGTAACTCGGAAATAGGCTTCTATTACACCGGTGGCAAAAAGAACTCTCCTGTACAAAACGTATATAGCCTACTCGAAAGGTACAGTATAGACAGGGGTCTTTCAGATAATCTTTTCCAGTCATTACAAACCTCCAACAGGTTGACAATCGAGTCGCTCGACTGATTGAGAAGATAAACACCTCTCCCCCAAAAGAAGGACTGCAGATGAAACGTTGTGTTACAAAAATCCTTACGGCAATCATTCTTCTCATCATGTTTGCGAGCGCTATCGGCATGATCGCATATCCTCTTATGCTGCTATGCAAGGGTAATGCTCGTCTTATCATCACCGCATTGAGTCCCGCCACCTCAGGCGTGATTATTGTTGGGTGGATTTGCTCCACGCTTTTCCTGCACACAATTTTCCTTGCCATCCTGCGCTGTTTGAAGAACGAAACGCAGAAAAACGATTCAACAAAGTAGAACATCATGCTCTCCGAAAAACTTGCTACCAGCTTCTCTTCAGAACTGTCCCCCGATCGCCCGATCAACAATCTCGACGAAGACCAATTTCACAGAGATACTCTGGTAAGAAGACTCTCGGAGGCATTACTCAAAAGCGACGCCTCACAAGGCCTAGCCATAGGGTTCGACGCTCCCTGGGGCTACGGGAAAACCTCCAGAGAGAAAAAGACCAACGCATCATCGTATTCATCGACGACATCGACCGTCTCGCTGATGACGAAATATCCGCACTCTTCAGAGCAGTAAAATCCGTCGGCGATCTCCCCAACGTAATCTACGTACTCCTCTACGACCGTCACAAAGTCGCCGCCGCCTTAGCACGCGATCAAAACGACAATGGCGACAAATTCCTAAAGAAAATCGTTCAGGTTCCCATTAGAGTTCCGGAACCGTCGAAATTTACCATACGAGCAATGGTCGAGAATGGCCTCGCAAAACTAAAGAAATGCGACAATCGCAGCATACCTTCCGGCAGACGAGCACACGCCATTCTCAACAATTGCATTACGCCGCTCATCTCCTCCCCCAGAGAAGTTCACCTGTTGCTGAACAAAACAAACTTTTATTACGCCTCTATAGGCGATGAAGTTGAATTCTATGATTTGGCTGGAATCACAGGAATCGAATGCTTCTGCCCCAAGCTGTACAGCTGAATCCAAAATAATAGGATGCTTCTCTGCGACGACGCCCCACAACAAACGATTCTCCGCAACAACTCAGCAAGCCCGGATTTGAGAGTTAACGATCTGAAAGCACTCTTGAACACCACGAACTATTACGCGTCGCCATAATACTCTCCCAGCTTTTCGCAGAAGACGAAGAAACTCTTGCAAACACGCTTCGCAATCTTAAGCAATACGCTATGAAGCCTAGGAACCGTATGCGAGATACGGATGGAAGTGCAATCGTGCACGGGAATCGTAAGTCACGCTTGGATGCGAACTATGCTGCATTCAAAACGCGCAACGAAGCACAAACCGAATCAGATCATGTCGAAGAAGCTAGGCCTCGACCACATCTCGCTTATATATGGCAGATTCGGAGGTCTGACCGGAGGTATCTCGCTTATATATGGCAGACACATGTGGCGAAAATCCTAAAAACATACCCCCGAAGTGGCTGTTTTCGAACGAAAGGTGCCATATATAAGCGAGATATATCCGGACGAGAAGCAAAATCTGCCATATATAACGCAGATAGACGGTAGAAATGGGGATGGTGCTTAAGAGATGAAATCATGCGGATCTGGAATGCGGATCCATGCTCGCAGCGCACGCAAGCACCGCTCTTTTATCACGGTTCGCAAGGCGAGAGAAGGCGACCTTAGTGCGTTTCGGTAAAATGCAGCAATGGCTTTCAGTAGAACCAAACACATCCGAAGGTATTGCACAGAAAGGCGATGTCAGATCCGTAAACACTTAACGGGTCCCCTAAAAGCCAATCCTATTAAAAAGTCTTGTAAAATCTATGACATGACTGTAGGTGAAGAAGACACGACCGACCACCGTCCTGTTTATATTCTGGGCGCAGGATTCTCCAAGGCAATCTGCAATGAGATTCCACTACTGAACGCTCTTGGGCAGCAAGCACTGAACCTACTGCCCAAGGCTTCACGCGAAAGCATCCGAACAGTTCTGCGCTACCCGATCTTACTCCACATTAATGAAAAACTCTTTGCTCCGCGCAATACATCTTCCACCGAGTACAGCGAAACACTGCACATAATGCCTGCCGGTATATGCTGTCGACTCTTTTCGAGAGCCCTTTTTCTCATTCGTATCAACAATTTCCCCGCGTAAGCATTTTACCGCAGCAGCTTCTTCACCAGTATTGACAATTTGCCAACGTATACAATCGTCTGGGATGGTAGGACGTCTCAGCGCATGGTAGATAATCTCGCAGCCTTTGGGAATCGGTTGATCATTGTTATGAATAACATACTTTTGCCCATCCGCTGTTTTAGCCTCAGCCATTATCTGAATACCAAAGCCCTTCACTTTCACTGGCCAAGGAAGTTCATCACGCCAACCCACCGTCACAGCCTTTCCAACTGGCATATATACAGTCTCAGAAAGGGAGAAAGCTTGTTTGATAGAGCCAGAGGGAAAACGACCCCCAAGAATCTCTCTCCATGATTCGTCAGTGGAACCTTCCCCGTCAAGAAGCCCTATAGCTGATTGAACTTTAGCATCAAAATCCCTGAAATCATCGATGCAATAGCCCAAAGCGAGATTGTTCTCAGAAAGCGCCGGATCTCTGATTACGGGAACGCTCCCAGCTTCAATATCATCGGCATAACAGTCATGCATCGAGCGAAAAACACTCATAACAAGATCATCATAGGGAGCGCTTTCCTCCGGAAAATTGTCAGCAATCATCTTCTCAAGAGTGATCCCTTTCGGCCATCTCACTCCTTCGGGACAGTGCTCGCGCCGCCACCATTTTATGATTTTCACAACAGGCTTGTATTTCCCATCATGCTCACCATTAACCTCCGACGACCATTCCTTATGCCTTTTAGGATTAGTCCGTTTCCATTCGCCAGTTTCAGAATTTCCGATATAGTAAACCCCATCTTTAACGACAAGCGGAACGACATCAATGTCAAGATTCGAAAGTTGAATACCCACAGAATGAGTCTGAAGTCGTGCCGAAGAGTATTTATCACTCTCCAGAAGAACATCACGAAGTTCCCTAAGGACTTCTGCCGAATTTTCGGCAATCGTATAGTTCGTCTCCACGATGATGTCCACATCACGGTTCTCATCACCCTTTGCAGGTCTAATCGCAGTATGTTTCGCATATGATCCAGAAAGATAAGTGGTCAGATGATGTTTGGAATAAACTTCATGCGAAGAGAGATAGTCCCTCAGCGATTGCTGTGCTGAACTAATTTCTTTGACCGTCGAACCGCTTGGTTCAATATCCGACAGAAACTTCTTGAAATCTTCATTAATCGACATCCTGTATTCCTTCCAAACGAAATGATTCAAGAGCAACCGACGCATACTCCCTGATATCTATAGCCGCGACGGTACCAAGCTTGTACAGTTCATCGAGCAATAGATAGAAGAAAGCCGACAAAGCCTCTCCAGCGCTCGACATCTCTATCGAGCCATCCGAACGCCTGAACCCTGTACCCGTATCTGCCATACATACCATGTTGACAGACGTGTATTCCGCAAGATATTCACGGATTCGTCCCTGCTCGATAGAAGACTTAGTCAGCAGCCCACCTATGATGTCAACAAGCTTCCGAGGAGGTACCTCCTCACCGGAGGCAATCATGCTGCGGCTAGTTCTGTGGAGTCTCCTCACACTTTCAATCTTGCCTTGCGCATACTCCAAATACCCCTTATTCGCTTGCTGCTTAACCTCAAAAACCGCATATACACTCTCAGCAGTTATGTAGCACTCACCATTGGGCGTCTCAAGAATAAGCGGCGAATGATGCCTGTCATAAATGATGACATCAATTTGCTCACTAACCTGTCCCCTGCTATCAAATACGAATCCCTTGGATACTGCATATCAACCAGGGAGGAAGGACCTGAGAAAGAAGATCCACGCATCCTCACTAAGATCCCCTTGCGACGTAGGATGGGGAAGATCAAGACCAAGCGAATGCCGTAAATACTCAGCCTTGAAATCCAAGATATCCTTGATGGTTGCGTTTTTATCCAATAATCCTCTTTCCACGTATGGGAGGCAAACCCTCAATCTTTGCCATGAAATATACCACGTGAAACCACTTGAGACAAGTTATGTCAATCTAAGACACATATCGTCTATATTTATGACTATAGTGGAGATATTATTACCTTTTGAAGCTTTACTGGAGCGTGGCGCATATGAAAAAGAAAGACGTTTTGGATCTCATTCGCTATCACACTGAGCACAACGACGCCGCTTTTCGCACCCAAGCATACAATATCGCCAAGGAATTCGCCGAATCCGGAGACACCCAACTATCCGAATACATCCTCGCGCTTATCTCAAACGCGAACACCCTCGTTCCACAATCCGCAAGCATGGAACTCGATTCCACATTTCTCACAAAGCGAACAGTTGTGCGAACATCACTCCCCTTGCCGGAACCCATCGCAAACGACATTCAAGGCGTGCTCAATGCCATCGGGCGCAACATCGGCATACATCGTTTCCTTTTCCACGGCCCCGCGGGCACAGGAAAAACCGAATCCGTGAAACAGATTTCCTCTCTCCTGCAACGAGAACTTTACGTAGTGGACTTCGCATCCATCATCGACAGCAGACTCGGCCAAACCGCCAAGAACATCACGAAACTCTTCAACGAAATCAATCAATTCCCCCAACCCGAGCAAATGGTTGTTCTATTCGACGAAATCGACGCCCTCGCATTAGACCGCATCGACTCCCGAGACGTACGTGAAATGGGTCGAGCAACATCCATGCTGCTCAGTCAAATGGACGAACTGTCAGAGCAAATCATGCTGTTCGCCACCACAAACCTGTACTCCAAATTCGACAAAGCCTTCATCCGCCGGTTCGACGCCACAATCGACTTCGGCAGATACACGAGCGAAGATCGCTCTGACATCGCCGTAAGCATCCTGAACGGATATTCGAAACAGTTCTCGTTCATCGGGAAAAATACGCGACTGTTCAAAAAAATCCTCGCCAACGCAGGCATACTCCCCTACCCAGGAGAAATGAAAAACATTATCCGCTCATCCATCGCTTTCAGTAAACCTGACGACGAAAACGACTACTTGCGGCGTTTATACACCGCCTTGGTACCCAATGGCTCTGAAACCATCCAAGACATACATGCACTGCATAATCAGAACTTCACCTTGCGTGAGATTGAAATCCTAACCGGAATATCCCGCAGCACCGTAGCTCGAGAAATCAAGGAAGCCAGCAATGAATAATACGCTCATACTCAAAGGCAAACTCCAGACTCGGCGAGCGCAACGCCCCGGCGCTCCAGCACTGCCAGTAGGCAAATCAGTCGATATGAACGATATGGAAGCGAAAATCGCAAGCCTTCAGACAGTACGTGATTACTGGAGAGAGCAACCGCCGATTATCAATCCTCTGGTTGAAGTGCACTACAGGCAGGTTGTGGCTAAAAGTAACAGGATCAAACAACTTCTTTCCGGTCATGGGAAGCGAGCTAATGATTCCATAGTTGGCGCGCGCTTTGAGCCAATCGAAAGCAAACTCAGCACTTATGACGGATCCGAACATGGTTCCAGCCAAATCGGTACGCGCATGCGTCACGTCATCACGCATTACGTGACCATGGACACTATCGATTCGACGCTTACTGACTTGGAAGCGTGCAAAACGATCCTGGAACATCATGGCGGTTCCATCAACGACGAACAACTTGCCACAATTACCAAAGCGGGTCTCGACAAAATCGACGAACGCGCAGGACTGAGCAAAACAACTTTCGCACAGCTCATTCGCGACATATATTTCGTTGACCATTTCGACGTGAGGTCCGTAATAAATAATCCGAAGTATCGCGCTTTGGTGACGCTATATGATACGGGGCGAGACGCCAGCCAAACAGTGTCACTGTTGAATTCCCTTGGCATCAATGTGATCTCAACCAGTCTGCTCGATCCGACAACCATCAACCTGTTGCCAGAACAGTACAGCAAGCTGGCTGAAACTGCGCCATATCTGATTGCCATGGCGCAAAAAAACATCTTGGATCTGAAAGTTGAGACAAGCACTAAGCAGAATCCGCAGGATGCACGAGACTCTCAAAACGAATACGGCCTTTCCGTTCCGCCACCGCATAACGAGCCGATTGTCGGCGTCATTGACACACGATTTGATGAAACCGCTTATTTTGCCGATTGGGTTGAGTATCACGATGATCTGATCGACCCGCAATTGGGGGTCGATCCGGAAGACTATGCGCATGGCACGGAAGTCGATTCCATCATTGTGGACGGCCCTGCCCTGAATCCTGCTCTGGAAGACGGTTGCGGCAGATTTCGCGTACGTCATTTTGCGGTCGCTAAAAATGGCAAAAATAGCTCTTTCAGCATTCTAAAATCCATACGGCACATCGTGGAAACGAATCAAGACATCACCGTATGGAACCTATGCCTCGGATCAACAGAGGAAGCACTCGAAAACACCATATCCCCCGAAGGCGCAATGCTGGATGAACTTCAAGAGAAATACAGCGTTATCTTCGTGGTGGCAGGGACGAATAAGACTTCTAAAGATTCCCCAGATACCCCCAAACGAATCGGCGCCCCGGCAGATTCCGTCAACGCTTTAGTGGTCAATGCGACTTCCATACTCAGAGAGCCCGCAAGCTATACCAGAGAGGGACCGGTATTACATTTCTTCCGGAAACCAGATATCTCCTACTTTGGCGGAGACAATTACGGCGAGATGGCTGTGTGGTCTCCAGGAGGAGTGGCGACCACACGAGGAACCTCCTTTGCCGCGCCTTGGATCACACGAAAACTAGCATATCTGGTCCACGTCATGCATCTTTCTCGTGAAGCAGCCAAAGCACTGATTATCGACGCAGCTTCCGGCTGGGAGCCAATTTCCGCGGACAATATCAAGCTTGGATATGGTATTGTCCCCACCCGAATTGAAGACATTCTGGAAACCCCTTCTAACGAAATACGATTCGTTTTGGAAGGAACCATCGACACTTTCGAAACATACAACTACAACATTCCCGTGCCAATGAAAGATGGAAAATACCCATACATGGCCAGAGCCACTCTTTGCTATTTTCCAAAATGCGATAAAAGGCAAGGCGTGGATTACACCGACACCGAGCTTGATTTCCACTTCGGACGCATGAAGACAAGCGGTATCGACTCACTCGACAACAACATACAAGGAGATCCTTTCGCTCGAACCTATGAAGATACGGCTCGGAAAATGTATCGCAAATGGGACAATGTGAAACATGTCAGTGATATCGAAAAACGCAGCTTCCGACCGCGTGTTTCGCACGGAATTCCTTACTGGGGTTTCAAAATCCGCAAAACCGAACGCTTCGACCCTCCAGCAGACAAGAATGGCAACGTCGGAAAGAACGCAGGAGATGGTCTTCGTTTCGGCATTGTGGTGACGTTACGCGGCATGGACGGACGTAACCGTTTCGACGAATTCAAGATGCAATGCCAACTGCAAAGCGAACCCTGGATCGTGGAAGAAATCGACATGAACACTAACATCAAGATTTACCAGGAAGCCGACGCTGAAATCACGTTCGACGACGAAACTGAAAAGTGAACCAGTCGTCAGGCTGACCGTCCGGCAGTGTGAAACGTGACTTGTGCAGACACCCACAGCCCGCCCGCACAAGACGCGTTTTACACCTGCACAACTCGGATTTTGTCCGACTAACGTGACTTGCGCAGGCATGGTTTTAGTAGTAAAGAAGCACCCATTACGGCGTGTCGATTTGTCAAAAACGATTTCTTCATATAAATTATTCGTTTATATGTACGTGGAGAGACTCGACCGATTCTTATGAATGTGAAGCGGTCCTCCGAAAGTGGATAGTCGTTATGGCTATCCACTTTTTTCTTAGGGAGCGCAAACGATGCGATCGGCGTCAAACGTATCGGCAAGTAAAAACAGGACCGCCTTGAACGCTAAAGAACAGTGCGATCTTTTAGAAAGTCATGGTGTTGAATTCAAACTCTGTTCCAAGGCGGAAGCAGAATCTTTCCTACGAAACAATACTTATTTTTTCAAAATTAAAGCGTTTGACAAGAACTTCAAACGCGATCAACAAGGCAACTACAGCAAGCTAGATTTTGCCTATCTTAAAGATATATCAACTATCGATTTTAAACTTAGAATGCTGATTCTTCGCATGACAGGTGATATAGAACATGCGTTGCGCATTCGATTTAACAACTTAATTTCGCGAGTCCAAGAAGACGGATACCAAGTAATTGCCGACTACGAAAAAGATCAAAGCCTTTACTATGCCAAACAAGACAAACCATTTGTTCCAGAAAATGATTACAAAAAATCAGTTTATACGGAAGGAATGATTGATAAGTATCTGGATCAAAAACCAGTATGGCTATTCTGGGAGACCTGTACTCTGAACAGTCTCATACGTTGCTACAGTTCTTTTCTCGAACACCGCAAATTCTGCGATATGACGTATTCTTTGCTCTACGGAGTAAGGCTCTTACGCAACGCTGCCTCGCACCATAATTGTCTCCTTATTCCACCAGCAGCCACCATCAAAAAGACAATAGTCTTGGATAGTTTGATGCCTATTTTTCTCGCGACAGACGACCCGGCAAGGGGAAAAACTCTTGATCTTGCGCAATCAGATCCTTTGATACATGATCTTTCTTGTATTGTTCTATCTCATATCAATTTGGTCAAGAGCACTGGAATGAGGCAACATACAGAAGACCAAGCAGCCTCTGTGCTGAAAAGGATCGATGAACATGAGGCGTGGTACAAAGACCCGCAGAGCGGCTGCGGCTACCTCTTGGACCAATTTGCCGCCATCAAACTGTTGCTATCGGAATATATAGAATTCAACAAACAGTACGATTCCGGCAAACTGTCAGAAACGCAATTAAAACTGAAAACAGAGCCTACCCGAGAACCCGTACGCCATGGACGACGTCGTCCTTCAAAGAAAGCCCGGAACCAAGCCGCCAGTGTTTAGTCCATTGAAAACTTTGAGGTCGAGGAGCCGACCTTGAACCTCGCTTCCGATCATCGGATTGAAGAAATTCGGATCCGATGATCGGAGTGCGGTTTCATGTCTGCATTACTAGCGTTTTGCGTCTATACAGCTCAAGAAAAGGGCGGAAAATACTAGTTGTGCAGACGCGACGACCGCAGATGGACCGTTGCGCATGCGCAGATTGCGGAGGCGATCACCAGCAGCAGCGAGATGATAGAGAGCGCCTGCACTGCGGATCCGGAGCGAGGCATTTCCGGATTCTCTGGCTTTCCTGGATCACCGGGTTTGCCAGGTTTTTCTGGCTCTTCTGGCTCGGCGACGGCTTTGATGGTTACCGCCACTTGTGCGCCTTATGTCATCGTGGTCGGAAGTGCGCAATTGCATACCTGCTCCCCCACTCGCATTGGCACTGCCACGCGAGGAAGCTCCATTCGGCATTCCGGAAGACCGGGCCACGTTTGCGTCCGTAAAGTCGTCATCCGACGTGTTGCGCACAGCGGTGATGGCGATGTTCTGGCCCACGGCTTCGAAGGCTTTCCTCTTCTCAACCGCTTGCATTGCGCGATCGATCTGATCGTTCAACGCCTGCAACTGGTCACTATCCACCACAAGACGATAGTCGGCGATGCCGTTCAGTTGTGTTCCTGTCAAGGTCAGTAGGTCGTCGGCACTCAGCTGCTGAAGGCCGCTCGCCGGATCCAATTCCACCGAAGTCTGCTTGCTGGAGATCGCCAGATCGCCGACATAGAACATTCCGTCACCCGTACCATCACCGCTAGTACCGCCTGGAATCAGCCCAAGCGAGTCAGCCAAGTACGGCGCAAGATTCGACAAGTCGGAGAACGAGCCACTCAACAAGGCGAGCGTGTTCAGTCCAGCTGGAATCATGCCCCGGTATTCGCCGCCGCGAACAGTCACATAGCCAAGATTTTTAGCGTCATCCAGCAGGTTGAATAGCGTCGGCGCGGTGAACGTTCCGCCCGAAAAACTGCCTTGCGCTGAAGTCTCATTCGTTTCGGCAAAACGCATCAGTGTCGCGTCTGAAGTGAACGTGCCACTTTCCACGCGCAATGTGCCACGGCAATCGACCGCAGGACGGCTTCCACCCGCAACCGTTCCCGGGCCGACAATGGTGAGCTGCATGTTCGCAGGCACAGTGATCGCAGCAAACCCAGCAGCTCCACCGGATCCATCGGCTTGCAGCACATGACCGTTCAAGTCAAACGTTACGTTTCGCACGCCTTTCGGAGGCATAATCGTAACGCTTTCCGTCACGTCGGCTAGCAATGTGACCGTCGTGTTCTTCAACGTTGTTCGACCGAATGCCTCCTGTACGCTCGCGTAGGTTGCGTTGCCCACTTGCGCGACCGCCTGAGATTCGGCGGCATCGGCAACCGTATCTGTAGAGAACAGCAGCGTTCCAAACAGCGACGCGATCGCAAAAACAGCGGTCAGCACCACCGAAACCAAATACTTGCCTTGTGTTCGCGGGCACACATTCACCCGCTTCTCATGACTACGCATGATTATTTCCTTTTATAGGTTCTATTGCATATTTCAATCCGCACCAAAGTGCGTGGGACCACCCTCAGCTGTGAGGGATGACGTTACAGAAATCATGGCGCCATGTTGCATCAATTATCTCACAATGCGCAAAGGAAAGCAAATTATATATTTTGAAAATCCAAATCTTATATGAGATATATCAAAAGACAATCTTTAGTTATAGTGGACCTCATCACATGAGTTAAAACTGTTTCATATAAGTATCACAATATTCCCCATAAAAATAAATCCATCATATAAAATGCAAAAATATACGTATGACAAATAATTGTTTCCCCATCAAGAAGCAAGTGAGGCTGAATCCAAACAAGCGAAGCCATGGCTAAAAACAGCGCGGTCGCAACCAAAAAACTCCACCACGCAAAAACACATCCCCCGCCTGCACAAGTCAGGAAACACAAAAAGAGCGCTCCGGGAGGAAGCGCTCTGATTTGCACGACGATTCGTGCGAAAAGTACTGCGGAATTTAGTAAGATCCGGTGCCCCGGAAGACCACGAGCACGGTTTTTGCGAGAATCGCAAGATCGCCTGCAATGGACCAATTTTCGATATAGGAAACGTCCAGATATTCGCTCTGTTCCTGCGAAAGATCCGAACGGCCAGAAACCTGCCACGGACCGGTAATACCAGGCTTAACCAGCAGTCGCGCGGAATAAAGGGAACCATAGCGGGCAACCTCTTCCGGCAAAGCCGGACGAGGACCAACCAAAGACATGTCGCCCTTCAAAACGTTGAAGAACTGGGGGAATTCATCCAACGAAGTCTTACGAATAAAACGACCGACCTTCGTAATTCTCGGATCATCCTTCATTTTGAAGATGAAACGATCGGTCTGTCCATTTTCTTCGGCAAGTTTCTTCTTCAATTCTTCCGCATTGGTAACCATGGAACGGAATTTATACATGGTAAACGGCTTGCCATGCAAACCGATACGCTGCTGCGAGAAGAAAATCGGACCACCGTCATCAAGCTTGATGGCAATCGCCGTGCCCAGCATCAGCGGCGAGGAAATCAGCAGCGCGAAAGCCGAACCGACGATATCCAGCAGGCGTTTAATCACGTACGTCGTATTCGTATACTGCGGCAAACTTGCCAGCAATACAGGCTGTTCGACGGTATTACGCAAGTACAGTCGGTGACCGCTCACATCTGCCAGAGACACGGCCAACGCAAGCTCCATGCCAAGGGATTCGACCGCAAGCGAAATGCCATGCAGCATTTCGGAATCACGGGAAAGCACGTCGGCAACGTACACTTCCTGTGCACCCAAGCTTTCGCACGTACGCGGAAAAGCGGCATTGAACGGGATCACCTTCAGTTTGTCGGCACCTTCAATGGAAGGATCAGGGTCGAACGGCGTGACCACATAAGCGTCTTTCTCATTACTATCAGCTTCGATCGGGCACACGGCAATCGGCGAATACCCCCAATTGGAGTAGTCCCGCATGGTACGCAACGCACGATTGATACCGTCGGAAGAGCCGATCACCACGGTCTTATACTTGCAGGCGCCCTTCTGACGGCTGCGATGCTGCCACTGACGCATCTGCCAACGGGCGATGACTTCTAGGAAGAATGCAATGATCGGAGCGACAATAAGCGCGGTTCGCGGCAAGGAAAGATTGAAAATAAAAGCAAGCGAGCAGTAAGTGATGATGGTGAGCAGCGACGCGTTGATGATTTTCGCATACAACTCGTAGCCTTCCGCCATCACATGACGATGGTACGTTCCAGCAAAAGTGAGGCTCAACACCCAGATGAGACTGAAGCAGATGAGGAACAGCCAGAACGGCATGGCCCCATTGATGGCATTATATGCGGCATCATTGGCCCAAAGACTGATGGACAGCGAAATCAGCATGACCGCAAGATCGACCATCACCAGGCAAATGACAAAAAAATAACGCCATGCGGGCACAACCTGACTCCGCCTGCCCTTGCGCCTCTCATCTTCACCAACGGAAAATGGCGTGTTCGAAAACGTCATCGGCTCAAACTGAGGGCTGTTGTTTTGCGACTGATGCCGCTCCTGCTTCTGATCCTGACGACGAGAGTCAGAAGAAACGATATGGATTTCCTGGGTTCTCACTACTTGATCCGAACCCTGCTCAGAGCGGCGGAAACCGCTTTGCATGACTCCTCCCTCTACTAACTACCCCCACCCGAAAAGAAGGGGGCTTCCCTCCATGAAGAGATAGTATCATAAGCCCTGTTAACAGAGTAGATCTCCAACTCGCTTTTGCGGTTAAATGACTATTGGAAACTTGCTTTTGACGCGATACCGCGAAACGCGCGGCAAGAACGGATGAAAAGTTGACGTCCGTTCCGTGAACGTGAGGCTACATGCGCATACACCCACATATTCCCCCATACTCCCCTGTTGCAAGATGGCTTGTCTAGAGCCGCTTGCTTAGCTGCTTAGGTTACCTACGGAACTGTCTAGCGGCCTTCAATCAGCGGGGTCTGGCGGAGGGTGAGCGGCTCATCCGTATCTGGAGCGGACTGCACATGCACGGTGATCTCATAGGATTCGCCGGGCTGCAAGGTCACATCGCCCACGCCCACGGTCAGGCCATCGTGCAAAGTCACACCCTTGTAATCGTCGGCATTCTGGAATTCCCAATCCACCAAACGACCGTTCGCAGGCGCGTAAATGAACAATGCCGTCTTGATCTGGCCTTTCGGAACGATATTTCCGGCACCGGTCACATAGTCAGCTTCGGAAGCCGCTTCTTCCGCCGTTATGGTGTTCTGCAACTTGATATGCACCGTATACTGGTTCGCGCCGTTTCGCGCGACCTTCTGGAATTCAGTGGTCACTTCGCGATGCAAATACCAGTCCATTTTCGACTCGGTTTCGTCGGAAATATACACGCCGACCTGCGGTTTCGCACCTTCCGTAATCAATTTGCCGGAAATAGCGGAATCGGCAATCAGATTCTGCTCATCCTCATGCGCGCTCCACACCATCACGTGTCCCTGCTCAACAGACGTGGCAAGCGCCTTGACATACGATTTGAAATCGCCCGCATTCTGCATGATATGGTCGAACGCGGCCTGCGCGGCAACCGCGAAATACTCGTCTGTCTCCTGCGGAGCCATGCGCGCATACACGTCATGCAGCAACGTTTGGGCGGTATTAGTGCCATCCAACGTCGAACCGTCAGGCATGACAACGCCACCGGTCACCGCCAGCATGTTCTGCAGGAACAGCGGATCAATGGCGATCACGCCATCAACCGCAACGCCATACTGGCGATTCCACATGGCGCTCACAATCTCGCCGGTGCGCGGAAAATCAGGCGTGAAATTCACGTCGCGAATATCCTTGCCAAGCTTGTCGGTAAACAGCAAACGTTCCTCGGCGGTCAAATCCACAACCGGCTCATCGGCATTCTGAATTTCCGAATCGGAAACGAACGGCTGCAAGCTCACGTGACCACCCTGCACCGTGACCAGGCCGAGCGATCCCGTAAGACCGCCAGACGGGCGTGCCTCCGCATTCGTTTGCGCAAGGATCAGATAATTGCGCGGAGCATCATTCGCATGGCTTTCCGTGCCCAACATGCTGGGCAGCACCTGCACGATGGAATTCAAGGAATGCACCATGCTGTCAAGTTTTTCGCAATACGTTTCCGCGGTTTTCAGGGCGTCCGCGACCTGCGCGATATGCGGGGTTTTCATGGCTTTCACGGTTTTCACTTCCCGCGTGGCCTTGTCGATCGTATCGTCCGCGATTTGGAGCGGCTGCTGAGACGCTTCCAATCCGGAAATTTCGATCGTGCCGTTTTCCACGTGAATACTGTTCAGATCAACATTTTCGGCGACTTTCACCAGTTGCGGCAACGCCTGCGACGAAATATTCTCCATGGCGGCCACCGTGGTGCGTACGGCGGAAATGTCATTGCCCACATACGGCACGACCGAGGCCACCTGCCACAGCGGCGAAGAGGTTTGCTTGTAGGCCTTGCTTACGTGATCGGAGAACGCGGTTGTCTGCTTCTCAAGCTTGGACGTGTCCGCTTCGGAGATGGTCTGCTGCAAGCCTTGAGCACTTGACACCGCCTGCTGCAGCTCGTTTTTCACGTGCAGCGCAGACCATACGAATGCGCCGGCGAAAACGGCGAGGGCTGCGACTATCACGAGTACGCCGATTAGGATCTTGCGACGGCGACGTTTGCGCTTGATTTGGCGAATATGCTCGGCGCTCATACGGCGGCGCACGCGGCGGGAATGCGGGGCGCTGGAAGTGGAATCTTCTGGACTGGCGGTTGCGTCGGAGGTTGCGGTTGCGTCGGCGGCTGAATCGGCATTAGACTGCGGCTCCTCCTGACGGCCTTGCTCAGGCTGGACGCCGAATTCTTCAGGCTGATCAGACGCGCCGTTCATATTCCGTTTCGCTCCCTAATTGTTTGCAAGCACTTCGGATTCCCCAGTGTAATAGTAGGGGGAGTCGATGAAACCTACGGAGCAAAAACGGGGCAATAACGGCGGTATTACTGCTCAACTGTTGCCGGTAACGCAAGAACTGATGCAACCTAAACGTGACCTGCAAACCAGTATTGCTACAACTCAAGCATGACCCGCGACGGCAGCATTACTGAAATTCCAACGTCGCCAATAATGCCTTGTGGTCGGAACCTTGAATCCGCTTGGTTTCCAAATTTCTGGCGTACACACCCTTGTCGTAGATGATATGGTCGATTTCAGCGATAGGGAATACCGAAGGATACGTCATATGCAATCCCTCGCCGGCACTCTCCCCCGCATCCGTAAAGCGATCGCCCAACAAATATCTGAAGCTTGCATGATCCCACGTGGAATTAAAATCCCCCATCAGCACATACGATTCTCCATTATCGTAATGCTGTAATTGCGCTATGGAATCCAAACTTTTATTCCATAATCCCTGATTGCTTGGTCGTGGAGAAAACGGATGAACCGACCCAAATCGTACTTTTCTGCCATTGAAATCAACTGTCGCGGCAGGAATACTACTGGATTCAATAGGAATGAGATCCTGCGTTGTTTCCTGCAGAGGATGCGCACTGTACAGTACGTTCACACCGCCATTGTCGTGCCAAGTGAGTTGCGCGGAAACGGAATACGGAAGATAATCCTCAATTCCAGCATCATGCAACCGATCTAATAATCCTGATGAAACTTCCTGCATTGCAAGAATTTCAACATGCTCGCTTTGGATTGTTCGCACGATTTGCTGCGCATCGGCACAACCTTGCTTCGTATTGAACGTCATGACACGCACTGTTGCAGAAGGTTGTATGGCACGATCATTGGTCGGAACGACATACCCCCAATGCCAAATAATCTGGATGATCACGCACAATACGCTTAACGCGACTAAAAGTTTTCGTTTGCCGACAGTGCGAAAAACTGTTGCAATAATTGCGATAATCACGGAAAGCAAGCCAAGCCAAGGCATGAGTGCGACAATCAAAGGCACGTACCGTTTGCCATCGAGACTGTTCGGCAGCATGCGCAGAAGCATCGCGAACACGATGACGGCGGATGCGAACCACAGCAACGCCGTAAGCAGTGAAGCGCGCGTTTCACGACGCGTCTCACTTCGTTGGACATCGCCAAGTCGAGTCATGCGCACTCCTTTCCCATTCCATCTTCCCGTTTCACTTCCTATTCCGCGCAATCCGCAATCGTATGCAATCACATGTTGCAACCGATAGTCTTACGCATCGTTTTTCACAACATCTCTCACAACATCTCTTCTCGTGAACGCTACCCGCGTTCATCCCCGCATATGTTTCCCGCATGCATTGAGGGTGATGCTTTCACAAAAGTGCCACTATATGGACACTTTCCGGCATTTGGAATCGTTCTGATACGTTCATCCGATAATCTATAGGTTGCAAAACGGTGCTTAACAAAAGAGGCAATCATGAGCGAAGAAGCAATGCGAGAAGAAGTGGCGCAAGCTGTGGAAGTGGCCGCAAACAAGGCCGCCGAAGAGGAAATCAGCAAACTGACCGAATTCGAAAGCGCCATCGACGAAACGCTCGCCTCCGGATATTTGGACGATACGCTCACCGTCACCGACGCAGACGGCGTGGCGCAAGTGCTGCCAGTGCTCGATTCCGAGCCGATCTCACACTTGGTGGAAGGCTTGGAAGCCGTAGGCGGGAGCGCCAATGTGTTCGTGCACACCAGCGCAGGCGCGGTGGCCCTCAGCGTAGTGGAATACAAGCCCAACGAAGAGGAGTAGCCGTCGCAGCATGCACGGTCAGGCGGCACGCCTACGGTTGAGGGCGCGTTGCACGGTTTCATGCGTGGAACCGGCACCCTGGCCGCGCACGCCGAAGAACACCATCAGCACCATCACGAAGCAGATTGCTGCACTGATACGAAGCGCCCACTGAATGCCGAACACGTTGGCAGCCGCATACACGGCTTTTGTGCCACCAAGCGCAGTCCAACGAAGAGACGTGAACGTCTCCATCAAAATTACCAACACCGGAGCGCCAATCGCGCCCGCAATCTGACGAACCGTATTCGTCACCGCGGATCCGGCGCTCACCTCTTCCGGTTCCAAACAATTCAGTGACCATGTGGTGATCGGCATCAACACGAAACCCATGCCGATCTGGCGCACAAACTGCCAAATCGACACCCACCAAATCCACGAAGTCATGGAAATCAAACTCATCATGACCGTGCCGAAACACAAGGTAATCGTGCCTATCAACGCCACCGGACGTGCGCCGAAACGGTCAAGCACCTTACCACCGAAAAACTGCGAAATGCACTGGCCCAAAGCACCCGGAAGCATCACCAAGCCGCTAATCGCAGCAGAATAGCCACGGCAATCCTGAATGTACAGGGGCATGATCACCATAATCGAACTGAACGCGAAGAACGAGAGCGCGGCCGTGATCGTGCCAACAGTAAAACTACGATTCTTCAACACGCTCAAATTCAACAGTGGCGGCTGCGCTTCAGGATTTTCAATCTGCCTGCGCGCGCCATGAATCTGGCGGAGCACAAACCAAATAATTCCCACAACGCCAATCACCATTGGCAGCCAAACCATAGGATTTACAAACGAATACGATTCAATATTCGTAAAGCCGAACATTAGCCCGCCGAAACCGAAAATAGACAGTCCAACGGAAAAAAAGTCAGCCTTCGCGGTTTTATCGTTCTCACCGAAATTATGCAAGCCAAAATAGGCAAGAAGCAGCGAAATCACGCCGATAATGGTCAACGTGAGGAAAATTGAACGCCAACCGTTCAAGTCCGTCTGCACACCGCCAAGCGTCGGGCCGATCGCCGGAGCCACGCTCATCGCCATGCCAACCGTACCCATTGCGAAACCACGGCGAGACAGCGGATAAATCGAAAACACCGTGATCTGCAACACCGGCCACATCACACCCGTGCCAACCGCCTCAAGCAAACGCCCGATCAGCACCATCAAAAAAGTTGGACCAAGCCAAGCGAACAGTGAACCGATCGTGAACACAACCATGGAAACAAGCACGATTTCGCGCGTCGAAAAACGTCTCGTAAGGTATGCCGTAAGCGGCACCATCACGCCCATGACCAGCTGGAAAATCGACGTCAGCCACTGACCGGTCGTAACGGAAATACCAAAATTACTGACGATCGTCGGCAACGCGGCGCTCAACTGCAATTGCGTGAAATTACCGACGAACGTAATAAATGTAAGAATCGCAATGGAAATAAACGCCGTGCGCGTTAAATGACCGTCCTGATACGATTCCTCTCGAGTAAGCGCTCGAGACATGCTCCGCTTCGCTGACATCAATCACCTTCTCCACATTCAAACGCACAAACTATATGATAGCCCGTATGACAGAGGCATGGATATTCGCCTGCGGATTCCTGTTTTTGTCATTTCGGGGTAACGCTCCCCTATTTAGAGGTATCATGGCACACGAAAGAGGTAGGCAAGTTTTCGACGCAGGCAGCGTCGAGGGGGGGGGGAGGATAATGACAGTCAGGGCCATGTTCCACATCTGCATGGAGTTGTGGGGTATTTTCATATGTCTGATTTGCGCAGGCGGAATTTTCATTGCAACACCACAAAAAACCAGACGAACTCGCATCAAAATACTCATGCAGATCGCCTGCATGCTTCTTCTTGGAACCGACGCGCTCAGCTGGTATTTTCGCGTAGATGCAGACAAAACCGCATACTATATGGTTCGCATAAGCAATTTCTCAGTATTCTGCATCAACTATATTTTCATGAGTTTCTTCGCAACCTATGTTTGGTTGACAGTGAGCAAACATCAGCATCGCAAACCCGCCGCATTGCGTGCTGTCTACGCATTATCCGTAATTGGAATTCTCTTACTTATCATCACACAATTCACTGGTCTTTTCTACTATTTCGATGACCACAATCTTTACCATCGCGGTAATTTCTATCTTCTTTCGCAAGCAATTGCGGTCTTGGGAATCGCATTATGCCTCTTCATGTTGATCTCATATCGCAAGAATCTTGATCGCATTATTTTCCTTTCCATGATGTCGTTCTTCGTGCTACCAGTATTGGCGACCATCTACCAAGCACTGGCATACAGTTTTTCATTGCAATGTTTGGCGATCGTGATTTCCACACAGATTATGTTCGTCATGGACACCGTGGAAATGAAACATGCGATTCCACTCGCAACAGGCCGCCTACGAAAAAGCACGGTACGAAGCCGAACATGACGGCATGACCGGTTTGCTGAACAAGGAAGCGGGATGGAAGCACATGCGCAAATATTTCGACCGCATGGATTCGCACGACGAAGCGATGCTGATGTTCGTCGACATCGACGATTTCAAAACCATCAACGACACATACGGACACACGGTCGGCGATTTCTGGATCCGCGAGGTCGCATCCCAGCTTCGGCACATCTACCGGCAAGATGACATTATCTGCCGATACGGCGGCGACGAATTCTTGGCGCTTATTCGCAACACCGCCAGCGAACAGGTGCTTGAAACCACGCTGGGCATGTTCTTCCAACAGTTGGCACGCGCCTCGGAACAGCACGGGCAAGACGTGCATTGCAGTGTGGGCGTGTGCCGTATTGCAGCCGCTGACGGTGCCAGCTTGGCACGGGGAGCGCCGATGGAGACGCGATCGGAAGCGTGGATTTCGGCCAATGCGTCGCACAGGCCGACTTGGCGCTGTACGAAACCAAACGATTCAACAAAGGAACGTTCACCGTCTACAACTACGACCGTTCCCAGCCAGCACCCGCAAATATCCGCGCCTAAATGAGCAGCTTCAGCTTTCCGGCAATTCCTGCGCTGGGCAACCGTGCAATACGGAAAGCATCGCCCGCTTTTCCTGCGAAGTGACAGTCAGCCCGTACTTGTCTTTCACGCCAATCTGCCGGGCCACGTAATCGCAACGGTATTCACTGTTCGTCGGCAGCCAGTATGCGGCCGAAGCGGAACCCTTCTGCTGATTCGCGGGCCCATCCACGGCCAGCAGATTGTACATGTCGTTGCCGAATTGGTACAGATTCGCATGATCCCACGTGTTCGCGCCCGACTGCCACGCATTTTCCAACGCGACCACATGATCGATCTGCACCGCCGAAGACGTTTTCACTCCACGTACGAATTGGATGGTCTGACCGGTATACGGATCGTCAAGCGTGCCCGACGCAACCTGGCAGCTACGGCCGTTCTTATATTGCACGTCCGTCAGATCGCGCGCGAGCACGTCTTCGCGCACGTCGCAACCGTTGCCATCGTCGTCGGTTTCGCGGAATCCGAACGCATCGCGATCATATCCGGCCTTGCTGGGATTGTCGTCGACGGTAAGTTTTTCCAACGTTTCCGCAGCTGTGCCGGTTGCCGTGTACTCGCCGGTGATTTCGCCTACGGTCGGATTGACTTTCGGCAGCAGCATGCCGATAGTGACGCCGATTACCGCAACGACTACCAGCAAAATAAGAATACGTTCCAGCGGACCGTCGGCGTTGATCCAACTTTTTTTGAACCGTTTGCCGGCCCGCTGGATATCACGCACGTCGCGTTCAATATTCCGATAATTATAAGAATTACGATTATTCTTTCGAGGCATAATTATTAAAAATAATACGAAATTACGGAATTACGGAGTATCAGGCGTACGTGAACGTCATCGGATCATGTCCGGCGCGCGTCGGACCGTCAAGCGCGTCGATCGCGGCATGTTCTTCAGGGGTGAGCACGAATCCAAACAAATCGAGATTCTGCTTCTGCCGATCCGCATGCACCGACTTGGGGATGATGATCGTGCCATTTTCGATATGCCAACGCAGAATCACCTGCGCAGGGGTAACCCCATGCTCCGCTGCGATGCGCTCAATCGCACCATTTCCGGCGTTCAAATCAGCACCGCGAGCCATCGGCGAATATGCTTCCACGGCAATGCCGTGCGCCTTGCAATAGTCCACGACCTCGCGCTGCTGCCAGGTCGGATGCAGCTCAATCTGGTTGACGGCAGGATATTCGCCGGTCTCCTCATGCAAGCGGTCGAGATGCTCGGGCAGGAAATTGCACACACCCAGCGTGCGCACGCGCCCCTCCGCGCGGAATTCCTGGAACGCCTTCCACGTTTCGCTGGAACGCCAGTCGAACGGGGTGGGCCAATGCAGCATGTACATGTCGACATAATCGAGCTGCAGCAAGCCAAGCTGGCGGTCGAACGCCTTGCGTGCGCTGTCATACCCCTGCTCGGAATCGCGCAGTTTCGTCGTAACCCACAGGTTTTTGCGCTGCTCACCTTCCGTGAATCCCGCATTGTTCAGCGCGCGACCCACGCCGGCCTCATTGTTGTACCCCGCCGCGCCGTCGATATGACGGTAGCCGGCTTCCAGCGCACTCTCCACTACGGAGGTAACGCCCTCATCGTCGATGCGCAGCACGCCCAAGCCGATTTGCGGAATCAGATTGCCGTCGTTCAATGTGACCATGGGGGTATGGAAAGTTTCCATGCGTTGTCCTTTCGAAGGCTGTGTTTCAGGCGATTATTCTCAACCGTTCTCATGCTTGTTCCAGCTTAGCCGCAGGTCGCCGCAATTCGGCCATATTTCGTGGCACATGCCTCGCATTGCGTCTTGGAACGGTTCGGACGCGCCGTTGCATGAGTCGCGCATATGCCGACAGATGATATGCGCGTACGTAACATAACCGCGCAGTCTCGTGCGCTATAACATTGCTCGGATAAGAGGGCGACGAACATGAACAGTACAGACGACGCGAACGATATGGACGGCATGGGAGGCATGGTCAATGCGGGTGCGACGGATGGCGTGGAATGCTGGGAAACGGCACGGGCGAATCACGATTTCTCTTCCCGCCACGGGCACGCGCTTGCCGGCATGCTTGGACCTGCTTTTGTGGCGGCCGTCGCCTACGTGGATCCCGGCAATGTGGCTGCGAATATCACATCCGGCGCGAGGTACGGATATCTGCTGGTGTGGGTGCTGGTACTCGCCAATTGTATGAGCGTGCTCATTCAATATCAGTCCGCAAAACTTGGTATCGTCACCGGAAATAGTCTTCCCGAAATCCTGGGAGAACGACTTGGCGACGGCGGTCGATTCATGTTTTTCATGCAAGCGGAAGTCATTGCAATAGCGACTGATCTTGCGGAAGTAATTGGCGGCGCAATCGCACTGAAATTATTATTTGGACTTCCGCTTTTTATTGGTGGTTGCATAATCGGCATTATTTCTACGGTCTTGCTTATTTTTCAAAAGAGTGCCACGCATCATATTTTTGAAAAGCTGATTATTGCATTGCTGCTGGTGATTACTTTTGGATTTATTGCAGGCCTTTTTATTGATCCACCAAATCCTGCGCAAGTTTTGCAAGGTCTTGTTCCGCATTTCAAAGGAACCGAAACGGTATTGATGGCAACTTCCATGCTGGGCGCCACGGTGATGCCGCACGCGATTTACCTGCATTCCACGCTGGTGAACGACCATTACGTGCCAGGAGAGCCCAAACCGAGCGTAAAGACCCTGCTACACGGAAGCAAAATAGACGTGTTCTGGGCATTATTACTTGCTGGATCGGTGAATCTTGCACTATTGATTCTTGCGGCGAATTCATTGCATGGCATGACCGGCACGGATACGATCGAGGGTGCGCAACAGGCCATTCAGCATGTGCTAGGTCCGGTGATCGGCACGATTTTCTCGGTCGGACTGCTGGCTTCCAGCCTGAGTTCCACGTCGGTCGGCACATATGCGGGCGCAGAAATCATGCATGGACTGTTGCGGATCAAAGCGCCGATGTGGGCATGCCGCGTGGTGACGCTCGTACCGGCGTTGGTGGTGTTGTGGTTTGCTAAGAATCCGACGGAAGCGCTGATCATAGGGCAAGTTGTGCTGTCGATCGGCATTCCATTTGCGATTATTCCGCTGATGAAATACACTCACGATCGATCATTAATGGGCGATTATGTGGATGGTCCGGTGAAATTCGCGATCAATATGGTAGTTGTTTCGCTGATTGTCGCACTTAACGTGATTCTTGTAATTCTCACGCTCTCCGGTCGTTCCTGATGTGGGTCCCATTTCGGTGTCCGCACAGTCGACCGGCGCAGCTGCGTCCGCACAGCCGCCTCGCGCAGTTGTCCGCCAGTCGACCGGCGCAGCTGCCCGCGCAGGAATTGCCGGAACGCCGAGGTTGATTCGGGTCTGCACAAACATCGCGAGCTGCGTCGCGAAGCCAACGATACGAAACCAACAGCACAAAGGGCGATAGCGCGAAATCAACGGCACGAAGGACAACGGTACGAAACCGATGGCTCGAAGGGCGACGGCACGAAACCAACGGCGAGCTACACGCGCGTGGTGGCACGGGCGATCACGTGCGACTGGGTGGTGATGTAACTCGGCTCCAGCACACGCGTGCCGTCGATCCGGTCGAGAATGCGGCTGACCGCAGTCGGCGCAATCCAGTCGAGACAAGAATCCATGGTGGTCAGCGGAGGCTGGAAATATGCGGCTTCTTCAATATTGTCGAAGCCGATCACCTGCATCTGTTCAGGCACGGAAATGCCGTTCGCAGCCAAAGTGAACAGCGCACCCAACGCAAGCTGGTCATTGAACGCCACAATACCGTCGAATGGAATCCCGGAATCAATAAGCTGCTGCGTAATGCGAGCGCCGGAACCAATCGTCCAATCCTGCCCAGTGCTCATTACCAGTCGGGAATCGAATGCCGCTCCCCGCGCGGCGCACGCTTCGAGCACGCCGCGAAGTCGCAGTTGCGCATTGCCTTCCACTGCTTCACGCACGGAATCGATATGCTCCGGTTCGGTTCGCGATCCGACCACCGCGAGCCGGGTTGCGCCATGGTCGAACAGGTATTCGGCTGCGAGTCGGGCTTCCTGAATATCGTCGGGGGTAACATGGTCGGCTTTGCCGTGTGTGGAACGCGCACCCACGCATACGAGCGGATAGTCCACGTCCAAGTCCGCCGCTTCAAGGTTTTCGACTTCGGAGATCGACAGGATCATGCCGTCCGAGACGGTGGTGTTGAAGTTGCGCAGGAGTGATTGCGCTCCTTGTGCGGATCCTTCGGCGTAGGTGGTGACGTATACGGAGTAGCCGTAGCCGCGGGCCGCGTCGATTACGCGGTTGGCGAGCTCCGACAGGTATGGGGCGGTCAATGTTGGTACGGCGAGTGTGATGAAACCGGTTTTGCCGCGGTTGAGATTGCGCGCGGACACGTTCACGCGGTATCCGAGTCGGTCGATGACTTCCTGGACTTTTTCTCGCGTGGAGTCGGTCATACGGCCGGAATGGTTGATCACGTTGGATGCGGTTTTGAGTGAAACGCCTGCCTCTTCGGCCACGTCTCGTAGGGTGACGCGTTTTTTGTCCGGCTTCGGCTCCGGCTTTGACTCGCCCATGTTCGTCTCCGTGATTGTTGAATATGCCGGTAAAAAGTTTACCAGTTATGGCAAGCCCGCCATTCTTGAGTTTCAGAATGGCGGGCTCAGGTTGTGTGAGATTGTTGTGTTACGCAATCAATTGCGCGAAATTATGCGGAATTATGCGCGCTTTACGACGAGTACGCCGTTGCGATGCACGGTGTAGCTGCCCGTCTGTTCCTCTGCTTCCGCTTGGAACAGGTAGATTGGTTCGCCTTCGATGCCCTGCAATGCGATTTCTTTCTTGCCGCGCGGCAGATAGAAATCGAAGGTTGCGTCGGCGGACTTGCGCACGGTGTGCAGTACGTCGGAATCGGTCGGATTGGCGACATTTGCAGAATCTTCCACGATATTCTCGCGCACGAATTCCGTAAGATCGGCGACGTTGAGATCGCAGCCGACGAAGTATGTTTCGCCGGAACCGTACGGATTGCGGGTGATTGCGGCGGTGCCGCCGAGTTCCCATTCGTCGGCTTCTTCACCTTCGTAGGTGGCTAATACCTGCGCGCGTTCGCCGTCGACGTTCACATCGTTCTGCCACAGGCGGGTGACCGCACCGGAGCTCAAACGAATTTCGGACGGTTCGCCTTCGGCTTCCGCGCCGAGAATGTTGAATTCCTCGCCGCGAATACCCAGCATTTCGCGCAGCAGGCCGTCTCCGGCTCCCGGGTATCCGCCGAGCCAGGTGTGGAAGTTTTCGTCGATTAGTCCGGTTGCGTAACCGATGACCACACGGCCGCCGGCAGCTGCGAAATCGGCCAAACGCTGCGTATCTTCGGCGCTGAGCATGATCACGGTCGGCAGTACGACGGTCTTGTATGCGCTCCAATCGTATTTCAACGGCACAATGTCGGCACGGGTGCCGGCGTTGAGGAACGCACGGTACCAGTCGCGCACGTCATGCCAATGGTTGAGCTTCATGCTCGGCAGGGTTTCGGAGCGTGTGGCCCATTCGGATTCCGCGCTGAACAGGATCGCCGTATCGGACTGTTCCAGTTCGGTACCCTGCACGCCAGCGTCGCCGAGGGTTTTCAGCGCTGCGCCCAGTTCGCACACTTGGCGGAACAGTTTGGTGTCTTCGCCCGCGTGGGGCACGAGTGCGGAGTGGAAGGATTCGGCTCCGAATGCGGAGGCACGCCACTGGAAGAAGTTGATGGCGTCGGCACCCATGGCCACATGCGCAATGGAGTCACGCACGGTTTCACCCTTGCGCTTGCGTGCGTTGAGCGGCTTCCACTGCACGGCCGAAGTGGAATGTTCCATCACATACCACGGCTTGCCGAGCGCGAGGGAATCCATCAAAGCGTCGGAGCAGAACAGTTCGTCGATATGCGATTCGCCCTCATGGAAGTAATGGTCGTTCGACACGAAATCGACTTCCTCGGCCCAGTCGGCGTAGTCCATGCAGCACTGGTCGGTGGAGACCATGAAGTTCGTGGTGAACGGCTTGTCGGGGCAGATTTCGGCGATGGCGTCGCGTTCGGCCTTATAGAAGTCGAGCAGCATATCGTTGCCGAAACGCTCGAAATCAAGCTTTTGACCGGGGTTCACCATGGAGTCGGCGCCCATGAAACGCGGGATGAGCACTTCGTGGAAACCGTTCATTTCCTGACCCCAGAAGGTGGTGCCCCACGCCTTGTTGAGGTTTTCGATGGTACCGTATTTGCGTTCGCACCACAGGCGGAAGGCGTTGAGCGCGTTGTCGGAGTAATCGTAACGGTTGTTCCAGCCGTATTCGTTGCCCATATGCCATGCGGTGACGTACGGGTTGGTGCCGTAGCGTTCGGCCAGTTTGCGGCACAGGGTGAGCGCGTATTCCTTGAACACCGGGCTTGTCGGGCTCCAGGATTGGCGCGATCCCGCGTTGACGGGATGGCCGAATTTGTCTTGCGGCAGCACTTCCGGGTGCTTTTCGTACAGCCACAGCGGCGCGGTGGCGGTTGCGGAGGCCAGATCGACCGCGATGCCGGCTTTGCCGAGCTTGTCGATGATGCGGTCAAGCCAGCCGAAATCCCAACGGTTTTCTTCCGGCTGAATGCGATCCCAGCTGAAAATGGCCACGGCCACGGTATTGACACCGGCCTGTTTCATGAGGCGGACGTCTTCGTCCCACACGTCTTCCGACCACTGGTCGGGATTGTAATCACCGCCGTATGCGATGCCTTTGCCGTTGTCGGTCAGCAGTTCCGGCCATTTGAACGTGCGATGCATGGATTACTCCTTTGTGTGCGTATGGCATCCGCTATAACGCTGAGGATGCCAGCTCGACAGCTTCCCTTCGAAAGCTCTCGTAAAATCTTTTTATAAAATCTAGTATATATATTTACTAAGATATTTGAGATGGTCCCGGGGATGTCCACGATGACACCCCCGAGGTCTTATTTTTTGTTCTTTTCGGACGATTGCCGAAAAATCGGTATGCGCTTTACCGAAATTTCAGCATGCGACCGTTGCGATCATTCCTTGACGGCGCCTGCGGCAAGGCCGGACTGCCAGTACTTCTGCAGGCACAGGAACGCGATGACCAACGGGACGATCGTGATCAACGAACCCGTGACCACCAGGTTCTGGATCGCCTGGCCGCCCGCGGTGCTCGCCTGGTCCTTCCACTGGTTCAGACCGATCGTCAGCGGATACCAGTTCGAATCCTTCAGCATGATCAACGGCAGGAAGTAGTTGTTCCACGTCGCCACGATCGTGAACAGGGCCGTCGTCACGATCCCCGGGGCGAGCAGCGGCAGGGATACCTGGAAGAACGTGCGGAACTCGCCGGCGCCGTCCACGCGGGCGGCTTCGAGCAGCTCGGTCGGCACGGCCTGGTCGGAGAAGATCCACATCAGGTACAGGCCGAACGTCGACACCAGGCTCGGGATGATCATGGCCCACGGGGTGTTCGTCAGGTTCAGCTTGGCGAACAGCAGGAACTGCGGCACGGCCAGGGCGATGCCCGGCACCGAGATGGCGCCGATGATCACCGCGAACACGGCCTTGCGTCCCGGGAAACGGAACTTCGCCAGGCCGTACCCGCCCATGATGGCGAGCAGGGTCGCGCCGCCGGCGCCCACGACCACGTACAGAACCGTGTTCAGGAACCAGCGTCCGAAGATGCCGTCCTGGTAGGTGAACACGGTCTTGATGTTGTCCCACAAAGCGAACGTGCGGCCGAAGCCCAGACCGAACGTGGACGTGAAGTCCGCCTGCGTCTTCGTGGCGTTGATCAGCAGGTACACGAACGGGAACAGGCAGTACACCGCGAACAGCGCGCACACGATGGTCAGCAGCGTGCTCCTGCGCGGGTTCGCCACGTTCGCGAAGCCGGACTTCGCAGCCCTCTTGCGCTCGGCCTTCTCGTCGCGCGCGACCCTCTTGAGGCGTTCCTTCTCGGTCTTTTTCGCGGCCTTCTCCTGGGCTTTGAGCTCCTGAGCAGTGAGCCTCTGCTCCGTGCCCGCGGCGATTGTTGCGTCACTCATTTTCGATGCTCCTTAGCGTTTCTTCCCCTATATGCGGATGGTTCGCGCCACCGGGCGTTACTTCATCTGCTCCTTCATGCTGTTGAGCTGCACCGCGTACGCGATCG
>OOBN01000031.1_pt1 | contig 143797 bp, 111 predicted proteins | sample 1671091 | NCBI WGS metagenome assembly OOBN01 (sample SAMN06348121, study PRJEB24527) | human gut metagenome | biome: human gut; feature: ankylosing spondylitis patient; material: feces | host: Homo sapiens | place: China | collected 2015-10 | reverse complement strand
ACCCTTGCGTCATTTCCGAGCAGATTCTCCGTTTAACTACAAGAAAAAATGTCTGTTATACTTTCCGCCGCGCACAAAAACGCGAATGGACAACCGCCGAATGGCAGAAGAAATCGTCCGATTGGTGGATGCCTGTCACGGTCATGCGCTGGTGCTGTTCACAGCGTACCGCCAGATGGCGGAAGTCCGCGCGCTGACGGACGGTCAGTGGCAATACCCGACCTATCAGGCATGGCGCAACGGCGGCAAAATCATCCAGAAGTTCAAGCAATCCGGCAACGGCGTTCTGTTTGCGGCAGGCTCCTGCTGGGAGGGCATCGACTTTCCCGGTGACATGGTGTCTTTGCTGATCATCGCCAAGCTGCCGTTTCCGATACCCGACCCGGTCAGCAACTACGAACGCCGGCAGTACCCGAATCTGCGCGACTACATAAACGCCGAAATTATCCCCGAAATGCAGAAAAAACTGCGGCAGGGCTTTGGTCGTGCCATCCGTACCGAGCAGGACTCCTGCGTGGTGGCGATTCTGGACGAACGTGCGGGCATCGGCGGCAAGTACCATGATGCCGCGCTGGCAGCGCTGCCGACCTGCCCAATCATCGAGAAAATTGAAGATGTGCAGCAATTCATCCGGGAGCAGAAGCACCCGGATTACTTTTTGTGAAAAGAGGAACCTGAGATGTACCTTATGCGAAACCACGATATCTGGATTTATGTGCGCTGCGCCAACAGCGATCCGCGCATTGCCTTTGACCGGCTGTATGACCTTATCGACGAAGCGGCAGGGCACGGTTTTCTCGTGCGCGGCACATCTTTTGACCATTGCAGCGGAAACACCTTGAAAGACCGCATCGGTCTGCGCACCATGCTGGACGCAGTAGAGAACGGTCGGATTGAAGCCGTGATGGTGCGCGATTTGGAGCAAATCAGCCGCAATAGCTACATACTGGTGGGAGTTATTGAAATTCTGCGTCAGAATGATGTCTACCTTATTACCACTGAATGTGACTTAAACGCCGAGCTCATCAACAGCGGGCTGGAACGCTTTGTCGGCGACCGCTTCACGCGGGCATCCTTTGGCAAGCCGCGCTTTGATGTCCGTCTGCCGCTGATGGACCAGTTTTGAGGTGCCGCTATGACAGAATACAAAGTATGGGCGTTCGCCCGCAGTGCCGCACTGAACCTGCCCGCATTGGAAGAACAGCTTTCAGAAGTCATGCGTGAAGCCGACAGGCGCGGTTACATCATTGTTAACTCCTGTATGGAGCAAAAGTACGGCACCGAATTTTGGCGCCCGGCCCTGTTCGCCATGCTTACCGCTGTGCAGCAGGGTCGCGTCAATGCCGTCATGGTGCAGAGCCTTGACCGGTTGAGCCACGACATTGCAACCTTGTACCGTATCCTGCGATTTCTGCAAAATTACGGTGCAGTGCTGATTACGACCGAAACCAATCTACAGTATGAACTCTATCTGACAGGGTTGGAGAGTCGCATCCTGGCTCGTACCGCGCGAACCGGAAAAAGAGTTCCGTGGGAGGTGGCTGTCGATGCAAATTGACCCGTTTCCCGTAAGGCTGGAACAGGAGTTGAAATATGCACTGGCCTATGCCGCGCTGGTATCCGCTGCCGCAAACGGAAGATTGCCTAGGGACATCTGTCAGCGCGCGAATGTTGGTTATGCCCGGAAATGCGGCGTTTTGCGCCGAGAAGTTTAGTGGTTCTCGTGAATAGCTTTTGACCTGCCTTTCGGGTATGTTGTATGTGATAAAAAGAATGTCACAGCGTCAAATGCAAAGGAGAAAGTCATGCCACAAATAGCAGATAGAAAATCCATGGCGCGTTACATCTGTGTGGATAAAGGTGCAACCCACCCTGCATTGCAACGTGAAGAATTACCTAAACATATGGCGATTTATGCTGACTATGGCGTTACGGGTACGGATCTGCGCCAACGCCCGGAACTCAACCGATTGCTGACTGACTGCCGTGCAGGACGTGTCAACTGCATTGTGGTGCAGTCAACGACACATCTTGCCCGCCGTACAGCAGACCTGCTGACAATCCTGCAAGAATTGCAGAGCCTTGGTATAACAACTGATTTTGAAAAAGAGCGCTTCTCCACCAATTCTCCTACAGGGAAAAAGATACTGGACACACTTCGCGCAATGAGTGCAAGCATTTAGGAGAACTCTCATGCCACAAGTCCAAGTTATCCAGCCAATCCAGCAACAACCGAAGCGTCTGCGCGTGGCGGCCTATGCCCGCGTCAGCAGCGATTCCGAGGATCAGCTAAACTCGCTGGCCGTGCAGGTGGATTACTACACCCACTTGATACAGGAAAACCCCAACTGGGAGTTCGCTGGAATTTACACTGATGAGGGTATCACCGGCACCAGCACGAAGCGTCGTGAGCAGTTCAACCGCCTGATGGACGACTGCCGTGCCGGACTGATTGACCGTGTGCTGGTTAAGTCGGCATCCCGCTTTGCCCGCAACACGGCGGATGCACTGTCATCGGTTCGTGAACTGAAAAGCCTTGGTGTGACGGTAGCCTTTGAAAAAGAGGGCTTCGATACCGAGACCTCCAACGGTGAAATGCTACTGAGTATAATCTGCGCCGTAGCACAGGAAGAATCGCTGTCCATCTCACAGAATATGAAGTGGGGAATACACAAACGGATGTGTACGGGTAACTATATCACCAACGCTACACCGTTTGGGTACACGCAAATCAATCACCAGCTCGTGCCAGAAAAAAATAACGCAATGATTGTCAACGATATTTTCAAAAGTTACCTGTCTGGAATGAGCATAAATGAAATTGCTGAGCATTTAAATACAATATATCCAAAAGAAAATAGCAAATGGAATCCCCGAACGATTCATGCAATCCTGCGTAATGAGAAATATATTGGAGACAGCTTGTACCAAAAAACCTACACAACGGATTCACTCCCATTGAAAAGATATCTTAATACCGGTCAGCGCTCAAAATACTATGCGATGGAAACGCATGAAGGTATAATTTCTAAGACCGATTACGAAAAGGTACAGAACCTACTTGCAAAGAAAAGCATTACAGGGGAGATTGATAGAACTTGTGTATTTTCAAAGAAAATCTACTGCTCAATATGCGGCGCTATATGCTCTAGAAAAGGGCCGCCCACGCAAGGATTTGTATGGTGCTGCCGAACGCATTTGCAATCGAAAGCTCTTTGCCTACTCAAATCAATCCGTGAGGATGAACTCCAACAGGCGTTTTTGTCAATCTATAATCGACTGCAATGTAATCAGAAAACGATTCTGGAACCACTTGTGGATGACCTGCTTGGGTTACGGCATTTGCAAGAACAAAAATATAAAAAACGCCTTGCACTTGGAGAAGATATTCAGCATCTTGCAAAACAGAAACACAATCTTACCAGAATCCATACACTAGGTTATATTGAGGAACCACAATTTATAGAGCGAAGTGCAGCCATTGAGCAGCAAATCAGGGAAAGGAAACAACAGCTTTCACGAAATGATATGTCTAACACATCGGAAAAAATTCTACAAAAAACAAGACTCATCCAGAAGAAACTTTCCAGTACACCGCCGCTGGAATTATTTGACGAGTCTGTCTTTAAAGAGCTTGTGAAAAAAGTGCTGATCAGCAATACGGCAATCCAATTCGAACTCATCAATGGCATGAAGTTATCAGAAAGCCGTGCAGCCACATGAAGAACAGGTACATTCCTTTCGGCTATCAGATTCAAAATGGAGATTCAGTCATCAACACGGAACAAGCCGCAACTGTACAACACATATTCTATGCGTATACCGAAGGACAGAGTTTTAAGGAAATTGCAGAATACTTGACCACAAGTGGCACAGCCTATCACTTTTCAGATAATAGCTGGAACAAAAATATCGTTGCCCGCATACTTGCAAATGAGATTTACTGTGGAGCCAAAGGATACCCAGCCATTATTTCAAAAGAAGTTTACAGCCAAGCTGCCAGCATCCGAAGCAATAAAACCGTAACATATTCAGCAGTGCTAAAACCATTTCGAAGCGATATGCAGTGTGCCTGCTGCGGTGAGCGCCTATACTGGCGACCTAGAACCCAACAATGGACTTGCCGACAGTGCGGAATGTGGTCAAAGCCGATGCAACCTGAAAACATGGCACAACAAATCGTGGATAGGTTATACCAAATCCAACAGCACCCGGAAATAATCCACAATCCAAAGGAACAATGCAACACCCGGTCAATAGAAGTTGCTCAGCTGGATCATGAGATTCACACAGCCCTTGCATTACCAGAGTTGGATGCAGATGCAATCATCGACAAAATTCTGCGCCGAGCAGAACTGCAATTTAATTACTGCGCAGCAGGGGATGACGATCCGACAACAATGCAAATCAAGCGCGCCTGCAAAGAATTCAAACCCACAGATACATTTCCAGAATCATTCTACAGCTCCATCGTCAGCAAAATCATCTTACACCTCGATACACATATCGACATCAAACTGCGAAACGGACAGACATTATAATAAGGAAGAGCACCATGAGCAACGCAAGAATCATCGAAATTCCAGCCACTAGACAGATACGCAGTGGGAAAAACAACACCATGCGAAAAATGCGAGTGGCGGCCTACTGCCGCGTCAGCACCGAGGAAGAAGAACAACAGGGAAGTTTTGAAACGCAGAAACTGTACTACACTGAGAAAATCAACTCAACCTCAGAATGGGAACTGGCCGGGATTTATGCCGACGACGGTATCTCCGGCATCCATACAAAAAAGCGTGACGGATTTAACCAGATGATTCAAGACTGCAAAAAGAAGAAAATCGACCTAATCCTTACAAAATCCATTTCGCGCTTCGCCCGCAACACGCTGGACAGCATCCAATATGTCCGAATGCTGAAAGCAATCGGCATTGCGGTGATTTTTGAAAAAGAAAACATCAACACGTCAACAATGAACTCCGAAATGATTCTGACGGTGCTGAGCGCCTTTGCACAGGCGGAAAGTGAGTCGATTTCGCAGAACGTAGCACGCGGTAAACGAATGGGGTTTAGGCAGGGAAAATTCCCGTTTCCCTATGGACAGATACTTGGCTACCGAAAAGGCTTGGATGGTAAACCAGAGGTAATCCCCGAAGAAGCCGAAGTGATTCGCATGATATTCAACAGCTATCTGCAAGGAGCCAGTCTACTGACCATTAAAAAGAAACTGGAAGCGGGCGGGGTTCTGACTGCAAGAGGAAACAAAAAGTGGTCGTCCGAGAGCGTACAGCGGATTCTCCAAAATGAGAAATACTGTGGCGATGTGCTGCTGCAAAAGACCTTTATCGAGGATGTACTGACAGGCGTTTCCAAGAAAAACACGGGTCAGTTGCCACAATACTACATTGAAAACAACCATGAAGGTATTGTCACCAAGCAGATGTTCCGTGAGGTGCAGGCTGAAATCGCCCGCCGCAATAGTAAGTCGGCAGCTAACCAACGCAAACGACACCAAGGCCGCTATAACAGCAAATATGCCTTATCCGAACGACTGGTCTGCGGAGACTGTGGCAGCCCTTATAAGCGGGTTACTTGGAACATCCACGGCAGAAAACAAATCGTTTGGAGATGCGTCAATCGACTCGAATACGGAACAAAATTTTGCAGTCATTCACCGTCAATCCCGGAAGAAGAATTGCATCAGGCTATTTTGAAAGCTGTGCAGAATCTGGCCGCAAACTTTACCGATGAAGTTGCTGCACAACTTGACGGTATTCTCCGTCAAATGAAAGCAGGAGAAAACTTGAAAGCCCAGCTTCAAAAGCAGCTAGAAAAAGCACAGCAAGAATTTGATCGTCTGCTTGAAATGTCACTGGAACTTGACGAGAGTACACCGTTCCTTGATGATAAGCTGAGAAAACTCAGCGGTAAAATCAAAATACTGAAAGCAAATATCGCAGAAAGTACGGATGGTAAGGGGGAGGACGAAGAAGCAACCAAACAGCTGACGGCGCAAGACCTTTTAATAAAGGAATACGATGACATCCTTACCGCAAGAATCATCGAAAAGGTTATTGTCCACTCACGGCAAGAAATCGAAATCTACTTTATCGGCGGTTATACCCAAAAGATTGACCTTATATAGAGCCATTCACTCATACACAAACGCCCGCACTGGCAAGTCGAAAACGCTTGCTGATGCGGGTATTACTTTTTGGGAAAGTGAGCTATTACACGATGGATACAGGATCACGGATCAAACTGGTACGCGAGCATCGCGGCCTTACACAACAAAAATTGGGTGAGATGCTCGGATACGGAAAGAGCAGCGCGAACCGCATTGCACAATATGAAATGGGGTATCGCAGCCCAAAGGCAAACCGTTTAAAAGAAATTGCAAAAGCCATGAACATCCGCGAAGAAATTTTCCTTATGCCGGACGAGACACCAATCGACCTGCTTCGAATTTTAATATGGTACGATTGGGAACATGAAGGTGTTTTGCAACTGGCAACGAGTAGAACGGCGAACACACCACCCGGAAAGACAGTCAGCCCGATAATTTATTCTGAACAACTTCCACTAAATAGATTGCTGCTTGATTGGGCTGACCAAAAGCATTCTCTTTCCGTAAGGAAAATAACGCGCGCCGACTATCTGGAATGGATGCTGCAATGGCCGCCACGATTGCCCTAAAAGAGCAAACAAAAAATCGGATGAATTTTGAGACAGGGTATCTTTTTTGTCACGTCGAGACAAAATCCTCGAACGTTTGTTCGGGGATTTTTTGTTTTAGTGATTTGTTTTGGATGACAAGCATCGCCCTCGCACCGTAGGGGCGGATTCCGTATCCGCCCGCGGAGCCTTGCCATTACTGCAAACGTCCCGGGTCGCTGGCGAGCATTGACCCCTGCGGTGCTGTAGGCGTAATGCCCTATGCAACTGCGAAATGTACGCGGTACAAATACACCTATCCCACACACAAAAACATTTTTTTGCAATTTTTTCCTGCGTTACACCGACCAGAATTGACTGTTTTTGATGGTGCTACAGCTGTACTTCTCTTGCAATCTGCACGGGATGCGCTATAATGTGGATTGTCACGCAAGCCGCCTGTGCGGGCGGCTGCAAACGGCGCGCACACCCTGCAAAACGTGCCCGACTATTATAATAAGGAAGAGGAGCTTCACATGAATCAATTCACCAAGGCGGTCAAGTCGCTGGCCGCCAAGTACAACGAGACCAGCTTGATCCTGCGTATTGCCATCGGTCTGCTTATCGGTGCGGCGCTGGCACTGATCTGCCCCGGTGCCGTATGGCTGGAAGAATTCGGCAGCCTGTTTGTCGGCGCGTTGAAGGGCATTGCCCCGGTGCTGGTTTTCGTCATCGTTGCCAGCGCACTGGCACAGGGTTCATCCAAGCTGGACCGCCGCTTCGGCACCGTTGTCTGGCTGTATATGCTGACGACCTTTGTGGCCGCGGCGCTGAGCGTGGTGACCAGCAAGCTGTTCCCGCAGACGCTGGTTCTGGCCGAGGCCGCCACGGCGGACGTTGTGCCGCAGGGGCTGGGTGACGTCATGCACACGCTGCTGGCCAACATTGTTTCCAACCCGGTGGCGTCGATCATGAACGGCAACTACATCGGCATCCTGATGTGGGCCTGTCTGTTCGGCCTGGCGATGAAGCGCCTGGGAAGTGACACGACTAAGGACTTTATGGCCAACACTGCGGACGCGGTCTCCACCATCGTGCGCTGGATCATCAACCTGGCACCGTTCGGCATCATGGGACTGGTTTTCGTCAATGTGTCGGACAACGGCCTGTCTATCTTCACTCAGTATGGCCGCCTGCTGCTTTTGCTGGTCGGCACTATGCTGCTGATGGCGCTGGTCATCAATCCGCTGATCATCTTCATCTATCTGCACCGCAACCCGTACCCGCTGGTGCTTCGCTGTCTGCGTGAGAGCGGCCTGACCGCCTTTTTTACCCGCAGTTCCGCGGCCAATATCCCGGTCAATATGTCTCTGTGTGAGAAGCTCGGCCTGGATAAGGACATCTACTCCGTCTCTATTCCGCTTGGTGCGACTATCAACATGGACGGCGCGGCCATCACCATCACGATCATGACGCTGGCTGCGGCCAACACGCTGGGCATGGAGGTCTCTTTGCCCGCCGCCATCCTGCTGTCCATCATGTCGGCACTGGGCGCGTGCGGTGCCTCCGGCGTTGCGGGCGGTTCGCTGCTGCTGATCCCTATGGCCTGCTCGTTGTTCGGCATCTCCAATGACATTGCAATGCAGGTCGTTGGTGTCGGCTTTATCATTGGTGTCATCCAGGATTCGGTCGAGACGGCGCTGAACTCCGCTGGCGACGTTGAGTTTGCCGCTACCGCCGAGTATCACCAATGGCTGAAGGAGGGCAAGCCCCTGCCGGATTTCATGGCGTAAAGTTGATATAAGGCAACACCGCATAATTCTCGCCTTACGGCTTAAGCACCGCTCCGGCGGCTGCGGCACGGCATCTGCGTTGCCAAAATGCTCGATAAGACATCCAGTATTATCTGCGCTTTTGGCTTAGCAGCTGCCGCACCTCGCTCGCCGTATCGGCACTTAGAATTATGCGGTATTGCCATAAAATCGTACAGCCCCGGTTCCAGTGCAGGACCGGGGCTGTTGCTGTATCTATAGAAGAAAAGCGCGAACCGCCAGCGCTGTGGAGGTCAATGCTCGCCAGCGACCCGGGACGTTTGCGATAATGGCAAGGCTCCGCGGGCGGATACGGAATCCGCCCCTACGGTGCGGGGGACGATGCTTGTCATCCCAAACAAATCACTAAAACAAAAAATCCCCGAACAAACGTTCGAGGATTTTGGTGCGGATGAAGGGATTTGAACCCACACTCTTTTAAGGGAACTAGAACCTGAATCTAGCGCGTCTGCCAGTTCCGCCACATCCGCATATTCTTTTCGCCGTGGGCCGTGGCCCTGACGACGTGTATTATTATAGCCAAACCGCAAACAAATGTCAAGCGTTTTCCGCAAAAAATGCCAAACTTTTTTATATTTTTGTGAACATGAGTAAAAACTGCGCAAAAACGTCAAAACGCGCCGCGCCAAAACTTGCATTTGCGCCATAAGCTGTTATAATAAAAGCATATAGTAAAAGCATGCAACCGTGAGCAAAACGCATGTTTTGCAAAATCAAAATGCAGTATATAGATGAAAGACAAGCCGAACACAACTATGTGCTGTACGCCCTCGAGAACAAATCGGAGCTTTGCCCATCCCTAAAGCATGAATTATGGAGGTGACCCACTATGTGGACACGCGAACTTTTAAAAACCAACGCCAAGCAGGCCCTGCGGGGACGCTACTGGCGTTCCTTCTGGATCTGTCTGGTGCTCAGCTTTGTAGGGCTGGGCGGGGCAGGGGCCAACAGCGGCAGTGCGGCGCATCAGGCTGTCAGCACTGTTACGGACGACACGACGGCCTATGACATTGTCAACAGTATTCCCGACAGTATGCTGGGGGCGATCTTCGTCGGTATGCTCATCGGCTCTATTGCCGCGCTTTGCTGGGCACTCTTTGTCGTCTACCCGCTCAACGTCGGCCGCTGCCGCTATTTTATGGAGAGCCGCCAGTCTCTGACGCCCGTCTCCACCGTCGTCAGCACCTTCCGCCGCCCCTACGGCAACCCCATCGTGGTGCAGTTGCTTACCGACCTGAAAATCGCGCTGGGCTTCCTGTTGCTCATTGTGCCGGGCATTTACTGGGAGTATTGCTATGAGCTGGTACCCTACCTGCTGGCCGAAAACCCCTATATGTCCGCCACCCGCGCTATGGAACTGAGCAAGGAGATGATGGAGGGCGAGAAGTGGAACTTCTTCATCCTCAAGCTGTCCTTCTTTGGCTGGCTGCTGCTCTGTGTGTTCACCTTCGGCATCGGCGGCTTCTTTTTGGAACCGTACATGCAGGCGACCTACGCGGAATTTTACGCCGCCATGCGCAGCAAGGCACTGGCCATGGGCATGACGACTACCGACGAGCTCGGCGGCTTTGTGCGGCATGATACCTACCCCAACGACATGGACTTCTGATTCAGAATAAACCCGCGAAACGCCGCGGAAACGGGAGCTGCTCCTGTTTCCGCGGCGTTTTTTGGCAAAGCCCCGCGCACGATTTCACACTTCTTCAAACCATTGTCGCAAAATTATCACAATTTATCACTATAATAAAAGACATTATGAAATGAAAAGGGGAGTGCGCACTTTGATCGAAGTAGAGCATCTGACAAAGCGCTACGGCAGCCACACCGCGGTGGACGACATCAGCTTCACCGTGGAGGATGGCGGCATCTACGGCCTGCTCGGCCCCAACGGCGCGGGCAAATCGACCACCATGAACATTATTACCGGCTACATTTCGGCCACGGACGGCACGGTCAAAATCGACGGCCACGACATCGCCGACGAGCCCGCCGCGGCCAAGGCCTGCATCGGCTACCTGCCGGAGCTGCCGCCGCTATATCAGGATATGACCGTGCAGGAGTATCTGCTGTTCGTTGCCGAGCTGAAGGGCACCCGCAAAAAGGCGGATCGTGCCGCCGCAGTGGAGCACGCCGTGGCCCGCGCGGGCCTGCAGGGCATGGAGCAGCGTCTGATCCGCAACCTGTCCAAGGGCTACCGTCAGCGTGTGGGCATTGCCGCTGCGCTGCTCGGCACGCCGAAGATCATCATTCTGGATGAGCCCACCGTCGGCCTGGACCCGGCGCAGATGATCGAGATCCGCTCCCTCATCCGCGACCTGGGCAAGACCCACACGGTCATCCTGTCCAGCCATATTTTGAGCGAGGTCCAGACCGTCTGTGACCGGGTGCTCATCATTGCCCACGGCAGGCTCGTGGCGCAGGGCACACCGGAGGAGTTGGCCGCCCAGCTGACCGCCAAGGGCACGATCACCGCCACGGCACAGGGCAGCCGCGAGGCCGTTGTGGCCGCTGCAGGCAAGGTGCCCGGCCTGACCGACCTGCGTGTCACCGACGAGAAGGGCGGCGAGGTCAGCTTCACCGCCGTCAGCACGGCGGGTACTGACCTGCGCGGTGCGCTCTCGCTGGTGCTGGCCCAGGCCGGCTGCCCGGTGCTGAGCCTGAGCGCCGAGACGATGAGCCTGGAGGATGTATTCCTGCAATTGACCGAGACACCCGAGAGCGGCAAGCCGGAAAGCGACGCTGCCCCCGCCGAAAATCCCCCTGCGGAAGCCGCCGCAGAAGAAGCAAACGAAAAGGAGGCGGACAGCGATGAAAGCAATCTTTAAACGCGAGGTCAAAAGCTACTTTACCGGCATGATCGGCTGGGTCGTTGCTGCCGTAAGCCTTTTCTTCCTGGGGCTGTACTACACCAACCGCAACCTGCTCTACGCCTCGTCGGACTTTGCGTCGGTGCTCTACACCATGACGATGATTTTGCTTTTCCTGCTGCCGGCCATCAGTATGCGCAGCTTTGCGGAGGAGCGCAAGAACCGCACCGACCAGCTGCTGCTGACCAGTCCGGTCAGCATCCCGGCCATCGTGGCCGGTAAGTTTCTGGCCGAGGTCGCGGTCTTTGCCCTTCCGCTGGCCGCCGCCGTGCTCATGCCGCTGATTTTAAAGGCGTTCGGCACGGTCTCGCTCGTTGCGGCGTACAGCGCCGTGCTTGGCTACCTGCTGCTGGGCAGCGCCTGCCTGGCCGTCGGCACCTGGATCTCGGCCCTGACCGAGAACCAGATCTTAGCCTACCTCGCCACCTTCGGCGCACTGCTCGTTGCCTACATTATGGACGGCATCCAGACCATGTTCACCACCGGCAATCTGCTGGCATTCATTGCTTTTATGGTCGTCGTGCTCATCGCGTCGATTCTCGTCGGCGTTATCTGCAAGCGGCTGACCGCGGGCGTCACGGTGTTCTGCGTGGGGGCTGTCGTGCTGTTCATTCTGTTCCGGCTGCGCCCGGCGTGGCTGCTGACGGCCTTCAACGCGGTGCTGTCCGCGCTGGCGCTGTTTGACCCGTTCCAGGACATTGTGGGCGGTATGTTCAGCATCCCGGCCATCGTGTACTATCTGTCGGTCATCGGGCTGTTCCTCTTCCTGACCGGGCAGGCGTTGGAACGCCGCCGTTGGAATTGAGGAGGGATACGCTATGAAAAAGTTGAATGTAAAGCTCCCGCAGGGCGGCAGCAAGCGTGCCCTGCACAGCGGTATGTACGCCAGTGTGCTGGCGGTGGTGGTGCTGGCGGTGATCATTCTGGTCAACCTCGTCATCCGCGCACTGCCCACCAAATACACCGAGTACGATATTTCCACGACGTCGCTTTTCACGTTAAGTGACACCACCGAGAACCTGCTCCATGAGCTGAACGCCGATGTGACGGCCTACTATCTGGCCGAGAGCGGGCAGGAGGACGCGAACATTACCCGCCTGCTGGACCGCTACGCGGGCGAGAGCAGCCATTTCAGCTGGCAGCAGCGCGACCCCGTGCTCTACCCGACGTTTGCCCAGCAGTATGACGGCGCGTCGGTGGGCAGCGTTGTGCTGGTCTGCGGCGGCAACAGCGACGTGCTCTCCTACAACGATATGTATGAGATGGACCTGGAAAGCTACTACACCACCGGCACGGCCAACTACAGCTTCCAGGCCGAGAACGCCCTGACCTCCGGCATCGCCAAGGTCACCCGCACGGCGGCCTACCAGCTGTACGAGCTGACCGGCCACGGCGAGACCGCGCTGTCCGACGACTTTACCGACACGCTGTCCAACGCCGGTGTGACCGTGACCTCGCTGAACCTGACCACTGCCGGCAGCATCCCGGCGGACGTGAGTGCCGTGCTTATCAACGCGCCGGGCGCAGACCTGACCGATGCCGAGACGACGATTTTGAAGGACTACGTGGCGAACGGCGGCAAGCTGTTTGTGACCACCGACTTCACCACCGGGACGCCGAATCTTGACAGTGTGCTGACCGACTGCGGCATGGCCCGCCAGCCCGGCCTGCTGATCGAGACCGACACCGACCATTACCCCTACGGCTACCCCCAGACCTACCTGCTGCCCAAGCTGGCCGGCAACGACATCACCGCGGGCGTGTCCCAGAGCATGATGATCTACACCCCCATTGCCCAGGGCATCACGACGAACGACGACAGCGAGTTCGCCTTTACCGACCTGCTGACCACCGGTGATAACGCCTACTCGATGGAGAACTACGCCACCGCCGAGACCGCCCAGAAGGCCGATACCGACCCCGAGGGCTGCTTTGCCGTGGCTGTGGCGGCGGATAACTCCGCCACCGGTGCGCGCGTGGTCTGGGTCAACTGCCCGAACCTGCTGGAAAGCAGCATCAACCAGGCCGTCTCCGGCGGCAACGCCCAATTCCTGGGCAGCGTTGTCAACTGGATGAACGGCGAGCAGACGACAGCGGTCATCAACGCAAAGAGTATGAGCGCGGCCTCGCTGAGCGTGCCGACCTCGGCGGCCATCCCACTGGGCGTACTGTTCACGCTGGTGCTGCCCATCGTTTGCATCATTGCGGGCGCGGTGGTCTGCGTTGTGCGCCGCCGCAGATAAAGGAGAACCATGAAAAACAAGAAATTTCTGCCGCTTGTCATCCTTGTGGGCGTCGTTGCGCTGCTAGGCATCCTGCTGGCCGTGCTGACGCTGCACGGGGAGGCGGAGACCGACCCGACGCTGCCGCTGTGTGACCTTGCGGTGGACGACATCGACGCGCTGTCCTACGCGGGCAACAATGTAGAGGTCTCGCTCCTCAAGGGCAGCGACGGCTGGTTGCTGGCCGATGACCCGTCGCTGCCGCTGGACCAGACCAAGGTGCAGAGCCTTGTGGAGGACTACGCCAACCTGAAGGCGCAGCGCAAGCTCGAGGGCAATGACCTGGCCGAGCTGCCCGCTAAAAGTGACACCCCGCAGATGACGATCACCCTCGGGGCAGGGGAGCAGACCGTGGACCTGACTGTAGATCAGCTGAACAGCGTGGCAGACGTCTACTACGTCTACGACGAATCCGGCGCAGCCTACACGGTCCGGCGCAGCGACCTGGCGACGCTGAGCAAGTCACCCCGCGACCTGTACAAGGCTCAGACGCTGACCGACAAGACGACAGACGATGTGGCCGCCATGCAGGTGAACGACTTGACATTTACCTGCACCGACGGCATCTGGGCACTGGCCGACGACCCGGACTACGCCCTGACCCAGAGCAGCGTCAGGAAGATGGCCGGTACGATTCTGGAAATGCAGACCGCGTGGACCATCACCGCGCCCGATGCTGACAGCGCCTATGGGCTGGATGCCCCCGACGTGACCGCGACGCTGTCCTTCACCGACGGCACAAGCCTGACGGTGCGGTTCGGCACGGCGAGCGCGTCCGACGACAGTCTGTGCTACCTTGCCAGCTCCGACGCGCCGACGCTGGTCTATGAGGTCAACGCCGACCACAAGTCCGCCTTTGCCGTGACGAAGGAGTCGCTGCACGACGATACCGCCACCGCCGAGACTGCCGCCGACACCGACGTTGTGGCCCAGTACCCCGTCGGCGGTGAGAACGACTACGCCGACAGTCTGCCGGACTAAATATAGCCGAGCAAAAGCCTTCCCCCTTGGGGGAGGTGGCCGCAGGCCGGATGAGGGGCGACACTGCCATGGAAACCCACTAACGGGTTACGGCAGGGTCGCTCCTTTTTGCTGTCTTGCTCTTGCTCTGCAAATATGCTACTATAATAGTACTTGTAGGGGTGAACATTGTTCGCCCGCCAACCTTCCGTTGGCACTCGTCCCCGGGTCAATGCCTGTTACCCATCCCTCGTAGGGGCGGATTCCATATCCGCCTGCGCCGTTCGCCACACCACTCACCCTCACCCGAAAGGCGGTGACCCCCTATGAAACGCCTGCTTCTCCCCGCACTGCTCCTCACCACCCTCACAGCCTGTACGGCAGCCCCGGCGGACACCCTGCCCGCCGCCGCGCCGACCCCGACTCCCACGTCCACCCCGGCCCCAACCGCAGCGCCCACCCCCGCCGACGCGCTGACGCCGGAAGAAAAAATCGGCCAGCTTTTCATCATCCGTCCCGACGCCTTGGATCTGACGCTCCCGCAGGAGACCATCAACGACGCAAAGGCCGACGGTGTGACCATGCTGACCGACGCTATGCGGGAGACCCTGCAAGCCTACCCTGTGGGCGGCATCTGCCAGTTCGGCAAGAACATCACCGACCCGGAGCAGCTGGCGCAGTTCAACGCCGATCTGCAGGCCGCCAGCCGCACGCCGCTTTTCATCGCGGTGGACGAGGAGGGCGGCGCGGTGGCGCGCCTGGCCAACCACCCGGCCTTTGACCTGCCGCAATATGAGAGCGCCGCCGCGGTGGGCGCGTCCGGCGACCCGGCGGACGCCTGCGCCATGGGGCAGACCATCGGCGCATATTTAAAGGAGTACGGCTTCAACATGGACTTTGCGCCTGACGCCGATGTGAACACGAACCCGGATAACCCCATCATCGGTACGCGGGCCTTCTCGTCGGACGCCACCACCGCCGCCGAAATGGCCGCTGCCGCCGCGGACGGCCTGCGCACCGGCGGCATCCTGCCGACGCTCAAGCATTTCCCCGGCCACGGTGATACCGCTGAGGACAGCCACACCGCGCTGGCCGTGACCTACAAAACGCTCGACGAGCTGCAAGCCTGCGAGCTGCTGCCCTTTGCGGCGGACACCGGCCTGCACGCCGTCATGGTCGGGCATATCGCCGCACCGAATGTGACCGGCGACGGCACTCCGGCCACCCTTTCGCCGCAGCTTGTCGCGCTGATCCCCGACGCGGAAAACACCCTCATCGTCACCGACTCGCTGGCGATGGATGCCATCACCGCCGCCTATACCCCCGGCGAGGCCGCCGTGCAGGCCCTTCAGGCGGGCTGTGATGTACTTTTGATGCCCAACTCCCTGCCCGAGGCCTACGCCGCCGTCCTGGAGGCTGTGCAAAACGGCACGATCTCCGAGGAACGCTTGGACAGGAGCGTCAATAAAATCCTGCTGTACAAGCAGCAATTTGCATCGTAGGGCGGCCAGTCCTCTGGCCGCCGGCAACCGCGCCGTAACAAAAGAGGTACTCTATGTCCAACACCATCTGGGCCGTTGACGGCTCGTTTTTTGCCCAGCGCCTTTCTGGCATCCAGCGCTATTCCATCGAGCTGCTCGCCGCACTGGACCGCATCGTCCCGCCGGGCTTTGTCGAAATTGTCACCCCGCCGGGCGTTGAAACGCCGCACTATACCAATATAAAGGTCGTTTCCTTCGGCACGCACAGGGGCGGCGTCTGGCAGCAGCTCGACTACCCGCGCTACCTCCGGCAGCGCGGGGCCGGGGGACTTGCCACCTGCAATGTCATCCCGCTGTTCGGCTTCCGCGGCATTGCCGTTGTGCACGATGTCTGCTACCGCGCACGCCCGGACTTTTACACCGACCCCCGCGGGCGGCTGAGCGCTGCATGGCACTGCCTGCAATACCGCCGCATTGCCAAAAGGGCTGAGCGCATCATCACGGTGTCGGAGTTCTCCAAATCGGAAATTGCCAAATATTACGGCGTTCCTGCGTCGAAAATGGACGTTGTCTACAACGCCTGGCAGCAGATGCAGCGCATTGCGCCCGACGAGAGCATTTTTGCCCGGCACCCGCAGCTCAAGCCCGGCCAATACTATTTCAGCATGGCGAACCTGCTCAAAAACAAGAACTTTCCGTGGGTGCTGCGCGCGGCCGGGGCCAAGCCCGACGCCGTGTTTGCCATTGCGGGCGGCGGCAGCCTTGCCGCCGAGGCCGAGCGCCTCGGCCTGGCCGACCTGCCCAATGTGCTGTATCTGGGGTATGTCAGCGACGGTGCAGCCAAGGCGCTGATGGCTCACTGCAAAGCCTTTCTTTTCCCGACGCTCTATGAGGGCTTCGGCATCCCGCCGTTGGAGGCCGCCGCCTGCGGTGCGCCGCAGATCATCGTCAGCGACACCCCTTGTATGCGGGAGGTCTACGGCCCCTGCGCCGCCTACATTGACCTGACCGCGAACCCCGGCGACGTCGATGACGTCACCCCGGCCACGGCTCCCACCGCCGCCCTTCTCGAAAAATACAGCTGGGACAAGAGCGCTGAAAGACTGCTGCAAATTCTGGAAAAATAAGGATGTTATCATGACGAATGAAGAGGCATTAAAAAAATTCCTGCTGGACATAGACTGCTTGAATGAATTGCTTCCGTGGGCGGGAAAATTTAACCTGTTTGATGTGCTTCGCATTTCACGCGCTGAAATACGTCACAGCAATATGCTGGCGTGGCTTTTGAATGCAAATGAAAACCATGGCATGGGTGATGCGTATGTAAAAGCGCTGGTGCAAAAACTGGTGGCGAATGATAGTGCTGGGCGGTACGATGTGTTCCAACTGGCATTGATGGATTTTTACAGCTTTACAGTACAGAGGGAGTGGAGCAATATAGATATTTTGCTCACCTCCAGCGAAGAAAAAACACTGATAGCATTTGAAAATAAGGTTGGGGCGCATGAGCACAGTGACCAACTGAACCGGTATCGAAAAATCCTTGAAAAAGCGTACCCGGACTATTGCAGAATCTATCTGTATCTGACACCAGACGGGGAATTGCCGAGTGATGAAGAGTACTGGGATGTGATGACCTATCTGGATATTGTTGAAACACTGGAAAGTGTTTCAGGCGGCATCGACTTGATTCCGGATGTGCGGTTGATGATTGACAACTATATAGCGATTATCAGGAGAGATATTGTGGACGACCAACAGTTGATAGAGATATGCGATAAAATATACAAAAAACATCAAAAAGCACTGGACCTCATATTTGAACACCGCGTGAATAACCGCGGGCAAATCGCAGCGGCGGTCAGAGAAACCCTACAGCAGATGAGCGATGAGGGTAGTATCGTTTTTGACGCAAATTCAACGGATTCCTGGCTGTGCTTTCACACAAAAGAAATGGACGCAGTACTGCCGCCGCTGTCTGCAAACAATGGGTCATGGGGCAACAGCAACATCTATAACTATTGGTTTGGCAGAACGGATGAATCCCTTTCGCTTGTCTTTGAACTCGGCGGCTGGAATTTGCCAGAGGACAGAAGGAAAATTCAAAATAAAATTATAGACATTGCAAAACCAAACGACAAAAAGCGGGAAGATTATCGGTACAAGCGTGTTTATTCAAAAAAATATGGGATTGATACCGAAAATGATTTGCAGACAGAAGTCCGTGAGCAGGTGACAAAAGCCATTGCGGATTTGAAGAACTGGGAGAAGAAACTTCTTATAAAATTGCAGCAAAATTAATAATGGGGCATAGCTCGCGACATGAGCTATGCCCCATTTTTAACGGGGATAAAAGAGTGTGATGATCTATGAACTTTACTACATCCCGAATTTTCTGTCCAACGTCCTGTATTGCAGCGTCTCGGACAGATGCGCCGTGTCCAGTACCTCGCTGCCGTCGAGATCGGCCACGGTCCGGGCCACGCGCAGAATGCGGTCATAGGCGCGGGCGCTGTAGCCCAGCCGCTCAAACGCGCTGCGCAGGATCTTCTCGGCGGCAGGGGTCATGCGGCAGTAGCGCCGCAGGGCGCCGGACGGCAGCTGCGCGTTGCACCGCACGCCGGGCAGGGCCTTGTACCGCTCCCGCTGCAAAGCACGCGCCGCCATGACCCGGGCACGCACGTCGGCGCTGGACTCACCGCCCTGCTCGGACGCAAGGTCGTCGTACTCCACGGGCAGGGCCTCGACGTGTAAGTCAATGCGGTCCAGCAGCGGGCCGGAGATGCGCCGCCGGTAGGCATCCACCGCGCTCGGCGTGCAGGTACACTCCCGCGTGGGATGGCCTAAATAACCGCACTTGCAGGGATTCATGGCGGCCACCAGCATGAACCTGCACGGATAGGATGCTGTGCCGTGTACGCGGCTGACGGTGACCCTGCCGTCCTCCAGCGGCTGGCGCAGCACCTCGAGCGTATCGCGGGCAAACTCGGGCAGCTCGTCCAGAAACAGCACGCCGTTGTGCGCCAGACTGACCTCGCCGGGGCGGGGGACAGACCCGCCGCCCACAATGGCTGTTGAGCTGACGCTGTGGTGCGGGCTGCGGAAGGGCCGCTGCTTGATAAGCCCCGTGCCGCCGCGCAGCAGCCCGGCCACGGAGTAGATGGCGCTGGTCTCGAGCGCCTCCTCATAGGTCAGCGGCGGCAGAATGCCCGGCAGCCGCTTGGCAAGCATAGATTTTCCGGTTCCGGGACTTCCGATCATGATCAAATTATGCCCGCCTGCAGCGGCGATCTCCATGGCGCGGCGGGCTTCGCTCTGGCCGCGCACGTCGGCCATGTCCGGCCCCAGCCAGATGCCGTCCTCGTCGTACCCCTCGGGCGTTGCCGGGGTCAGGGGCGTTGCGCCGCAGAGGTGCAGCACCACATCCTGCGCACTGCGGGCCGGGTAGACGGTCAGTCCCTCGGCCACGGCGGCCTCGGCGGCGTTTTCGGCAGGCAGAAACAGCTCCTTCACGCCGTTCTGCACCGCGGCCAGCGCCATTGGCAGCACGCCGGTCACGGGGCGCAGCGTGCCGTCCAGCCCCAGCTCTCCCAGAAACGCCCACTCACTGCCGGGGGCGGGCAGCTTGCCCTGCGCGGCCATGATGCCCACAAACACCGGCAGATCGTACACCGGCCCGGTCTTGCGCACGTCGGCGGGGGCCAGGTTGATGGTGATGCGGCTGGCGGGCCACTCATAGTGCAGGTTCTTGATGGCGCTGCGCACCCGCTCACTGCTCTCCTTCACGGCGGAGTCCGGCAGACCCACCAGATTGAACTGCGGCAGCCCGCCCGAAAGGTCGGCTTCGACCTGCACGATGTACCCCGCCAGACCGGTCACACCAAGGCTTGTCACTTTTGCATACATGGCCTGTTTCCCACTTTCCTGCTTTTTTATCAGTATACCGCACAGCGCGCCCTTGCACAAGCACGAAACGGGAAAAATCAGGCAAAATTAAACAAAATTCGATTGACAGGCTACGGCAAAGTTGGTATATTTAGAGTATACCTAAGTTAGTATTTCCTATGGAAAGTGAAGGTGTTTTACTTATGTATCAGGATATGTATGAGCGTTGGCTCGCTGCAGAGCTGGACGACGCTGACCTCAAGCCCGAGCTGGAAAGCGTCAAGGGTGACGATGCCGCCATTCAGGACCGTTTTGCCGTGGCCCTGAAGTTCGGTACCGCGGGCCTGCGCGGCGTCATCGGTGCAGGCACCAACCGTATGAATATTTACGTTGTCCGTCAGGCGACCCAGGGCCTTGCCAACTGGGTCAAGACCCAGGGCGGCAGCCAGACCGTTGCCATCAGCTATGACAGCCGCATCAAGAGCGACCTGTTCGCCAGGACCGCTGCCGAGGTGTTGGCCGCCAACGGCATCAAGGTCCGCATCTACAGCGCCCTTATGCCCGTGCCCGCACTGAGCTTTGCGACCCGCTATTACAACTGCAACGCCGGTATCATGGTCACGGCCAGCCACAACCCCGCCAAGTACAACGGCTACAAGGCCTACGGCCCGGACGGCTGCCAGATGACCGACGAGGCCGCCGACATCGTCTACGCCGAAATTCAGAAAACCGATATCCTGACCGGCGCCAAGCTGATCTCCTTTGAGGACGGCATGGCCCAGGGCCTGATCGAGTACGTCGGTGACGACTGCATCAACGCGCTGTATGCCGCCATTGAGGCGCGCTCCATCCGCCCGGGCATCTGCAAGACCGCCGGTCTGAAGCTCGTCTACAGCCCGCTGAACGGCTCCGGCCTTGTGCCCGTCACCCATGTTCTGGGCGACATCGGCATCACCGACATCACCATTGTGCCCGAGCAGAAGAACCCGGACGGCAACTTCCCGACCTGCCCGTATCCCAACCCCGAGATCTTCGAGGCACTGCGCCTGGGTCTGGAGCTGGCCGAGAAGTCCGGCGCTGACCTGATGCTGGCCACCGACCCCGACGCGGACCGCGTCGGCATCGCCGTCAAGTGCAAGGACGGCAGCTATGAGCTGCTCTCCGGCAACGAGGTCGGCGTTCTGCTGCTCGACTACATCTGCGCGGGCCGCATTGAGCAGGGCACGATGCCCAAGAACCCCGTCATGTGCAAGTCTATCGTCTCCACGCCGCTGGCTGACAAGGTCGCTGAGCATTACGGCGTCGAGTGCCGCAACGTGCTGACCGGCTTCAAATGGATCGGCGACCAGATCGCCAAGCTGGAGGCCGACGGCGAGGTGGACCGCTTTATCTTCGGCTTTGAGGAAAGCTACGGCTATCTGGCCGGTCCCTACGTCCGCGACAAGGACGCTATCATCGGCTCGATGCTGATCTGCGAGATGGCCGCCTACTACCGCGCCAAGGGCTCCTCCATCAAGGAAGAGCTGGAGCGCATCTACACCGAATATGGCCGCTACCTGAACAAGGTGGACAGCTTTGAGTTCCCGGGCCTGTCCGGCATGGACAAGATGGCCGACATCATGCAGAACCTGCGCGTCAACCCGCCGAAGGACTTTGCCGGTGACAAGGTCGTCAAGGTCGTAGACTACAAGAAGCCCGAGGAAACCGGCCTGCCCGCCGCCAACGTCCTGATCTACACGCTGGAAAGCGGCGCGACGGTTGTCGTGCGTCCCTCCGGCACTGAGCCGAAGATCAAGACCTACTTTACCACCAAGGGCAAGGACCTCGCCGAGGCCGAGGCCCAGAAGGAAAAGCTGGCCGAGGCCTGCAAGCCCCTGCTGGCGTAAGTCTGGCATAGCATAAAGATATTTTGCGCACCGCTCCCGACTGGGGGCGGTGCGCTTTTTTAGTGCGCAGCCCCGTTTTCGAGCGATTTGTAGGGAGGGGTCTTGACCCCTCCGCGGGGCGTCGAGGATGCCGCCCCCTACAGTGGCAGCCCATAAAGTTATATAGTACCGCAAACGTCCGCGGCGGCCAGAGGGCTGGCCACCCTACAACCACCCGGTAATGATTTGCAGGGGAGGGATTCATCCCTCCCGTATGCCTTGCCTTCAACGCCTGTTCAACAACCATGGCCCTCCACCTGCCCGCTGCCGCCCTTATGCAATTCCACCAAACAACCCTGTCAAACTTTGTCACCCTCGCCTCTTGACACCGCCCTTCTACACTTGTAGAATAAAATTATCTTCTACAACTGTAGAACAAAGGAGGTCGACCCCCATGTTCGCCACACTTTTTGCTTCGCTGTTCGTGCAGGGCATTCTGCTGGGCCTGGCCGCGCTGGCATTGCTGGCCGCGGCGCCCCGGCTGCAAAAACGCTACGGCCCGCAGTGGCTCTGCCGCCTGTGGGTCACGCTGGCGGTGCTGCTTCTGGTGCCGCTGCACGCGCTTGTGCCCCAGGCCCCGGCGGCGGTGTCCGTGGATACCACACCGCTGTACAGCCGGACCGCCCTTTCGCAGGAAGTCACCGAGCGCCCCGCCGACGGTGTGCCCTACATGGTCGCCATGGAGGGCGGCTACATCGTGCCCCGCGCCGAGCTGCAGACGGGACACCGCACGGTGCTGGAACGCCTCGCTGTCGGCGCAACGCGGCTGAACCTGCTGGCCCTTGCGTGGAACCTCGGCGTGCTGGCTGTTGCGCTCTATCAATTTGGCGGCTATGCCGTCTGGCGCATCCGCGTCCGCCGCACCGCGCAGCCGGTTGACCCCGGCTGGCGCAGCGCCCTGCCGCAGGGGGCGTGCCCGCGCATGGTCGCCACGCCGCTGGTACGCAGCCCCATGGTGGCGGGCACGCTGCATCCCGTACTTCTGACCCCCACGGGCACGGCTCCCAAGGGCGCAGACTACATGCTGGCCCACGAGCTGACCCACATAAAACGGCATGACGTCGTTAAAAAGCTGCTGTTTACGCTGGCGTGTGCCGTGCATTGGTATAACCCTGCTGTCTGGCTGCTGGCCGCCCGCGCGGGCCGCGACATTGAGGAGGCCTGTGACGCCGAGACCCTGTGTGGCCGCGATGCCGACTGCCGCGCGGCCTACGCCGACGCCCTGCTGACCGCCGTGCGCCAGAACCGCGGCCCCGCGCTGACCAGCGGCTTTGCCCTGAACAAGCGCCAGTTCAAGCAGCGTTTGGCCGCCCTGTGGGACACAGCCCCCAAGCACCGCGGACGCGCCCTGCTGGCGGTGCTGGCCCTGACTGCCTGCTGCGCGGGCGGACTGGTCGCCTGCAAGCCCGCCGACGCGGCCCCGCAAGACGAGCAGGAACCCGCCGCAACTGCCGCACCGGAGCCGTCCGAGACCGCCAACCCCATCGTGACCCCGGAGCCGCCGCCCGTCTCAATGGAGGCGGGGGCCGCAGCCGTGCGGCGCGGTGCGGACTTCCTTTGGAGTGAGTATCTGACCGACGGAAACGGCTACTACTTCCACAGCGGCGCGTGCGGCCTTGTGGAGCCCGAGGATTACGACACGGAATACATTTCCGCCCTGCTGGAAACCCGGCGCGGCGACGGCACAACTTGGCGCGACTACCTGAACGACGGCCAGGGCGCACTGGTCAAAGCGACCTTTGAAGCCGAGCTGACGCCCGAAGCCTGGTATCTGGGCCCACAATACGGCGAGGGACGCTTTCATGTCTATCTGATTGCACCGTTCGACGAGGCGCAGCCCTGTGAGGTCATCAGCGGTTGGCAGTCTGCCGACGACCCGAACCAATCGGCACATTTTGAGATTCTGCCGATGGCGCGGGAGCTGGACCTGACCAACAACCAGTACCGTATGCTGCTGCACCAGTGCGATGCGCTGGTCCGGGCGGGGGCGCAGAACTTTTTTAACCCCGGCGATTGGCCGCAGGACGAGCTGGAAACCTACCTTTATTACCGCAACCAGTATTTTTACGGCGGGGCCGACGCCTTGCTAGTGCTGAACGTTGATTTCAGCGACACAGCAGACTGGAACCGGCTGCCGGGCTACCTGACCTACGACGAATTGAACGCACTGGATTTCTCAGCGCCCAAGACCGCTGCACTCCCGGGCTACACACCGCCGGAAAGTCTCGAAAGCGACGACCCGGGCGTCTGGACCTTCACGCGCGAGGGCTTGTATATTACTGCCGAATGGCCCGGTGTGGAGCGCTACACCTTCTACGTTCATAACGGCAACGCCAGCCTGAAATTTGACGCCCGCACCATCTGTGTACAGGGCCAGAGCCTGTCTTAAAAAGGAAACATCCCATGTCCAAAATCAAACGCCTGCCTGACGCAGAATTAGAGATCATGAACGCCCTGTGGGATGCCGACGCGCCGCTGACCGCCGCCGAGCTGGAAACGGCGCTGCCCGGCCCGCCCCGCGCCCGCACAACGCTGCTGACCCTGCTGGCCCGGCTGGAGGAAAAGGGCTGCGTCACCCGTGAAAAGCAGGGGAGGGGCTACCTCTACACCGTCGCCCTGACCCGGGCCGCGTACCTGCCCGCCGAAAGCCGCAGTGTGTGGGGCCGCCTTTTCGGCGGCAGCCCCCGCAACTTCGTAGCCGCCCTTGCCGAAACCGACACCCTCACCGACGCCGACATAGACGAGCTGGCGGAATACTTGGAGGAACTGAAAAAAGAGAGAAAATAGCGTAAAATTTGTAGGGGCGGGCATTGCTTGCCCGCAAATGTTCCGGCCTTCGCATGGTTCCCGGGTCGATGACGAGCATCGCCCCCTACGCTGTAGGGGCGGATTCTATATCCGCCCGGGAGCCTTGCTGGCTGCGCCAGGTTTGCGGGCGGGCATTGTCCGCCCCTACTTGCAATTCTCCCTCGACTTGTAGTATAATAATATGTCCCATAGCATCCACATTCGCAAGTGAGGTGACGCCCATGCCCGGTGATCTGCATACCCATACGACCTTCTCCGACGGTTCGACCCCGGCGGACAAGCTGCCGTTTCTGGCGGCCTGCGCGGGGATGACCCATCTGGCCATCTCCGACCACGATTCGACCCGGAGCGTGCGCTACGCCTATGCCCATCCTGTGCAGAACGGCGTCCACCTCATCCCGGCCACCGAGCTGACCGCCTACGACTACGAGCGCGCCCACCGCGTGCATCTGCTCTGCTACTGGCCCGACGACTGCGCCGCGCTGGCGGACTTTTCCGCCATGATGGCCGAGCGCCGCCTGACCGCCATGCTGCAGAGCTGCAAGGAGTTGGAAGCCATCTGCCCCCAGTTCCGCACCGAGGAGGCGCTCGAGCTTGCCAAAGACAGCGGCACGCTGTTCAAGGCGCAGGTCATGCGGGTGCTGTGGCAGTACGGTCTGGCCGACGGCATGTATAATACCGTATACAAATCGCTGTTCGGGCTCAAGCCCGTGCGCGGGCGCATCCTGCACACGCCGCGGTATGAGCCGGTGGACACCGTGCTGGATGTCATTAAGGCAAGCCGCGCAGTGGTCGTGCTGGCGCACCCCAGCGTTTACCACAGCATGGAGCTGGCGCGCGAGCTGATCGCCGCCGGGCGGCTGGACGGCGTCGAGATCGACCATCCCCGCAACACACCGGAGGACAGAGCCGAGCTGACCCGCTTAGCCAAGGAAAACGGACTGATCGTCACGGGCGGCACCGATTACCACGGCATCAACACTGTGACGCCGCGCCCGGTGGGAGCATTTACGACCAGCGACGAGATGATCGCGCGCATTGGCGACATAGCCAAGGCGCGCAAATCGACCTACAAGAGACAAAAATAAGGAGCAAATCAAAATGACATACACCTACAACAATAAAGGCACCTGTTCCGTCCGCACCATCGTGGAGCTGAACGACGACCATACCATCAAGAGCGTGCAGGTCCTGGGCGGCTGCGACGGCAACCTGAAGGGCATCGCCAAGCTGCTGCCCGGCATGAAGGCCGAGGACGCCATCGCCCGCATGGAGGGCACGACCTGTGGCCGCAAGCCCACCAGTTGCCCCGACCAGATCGCCCAGGCGCTCAAGGGCGCACTGGCGGAGATGGGCTGATAAAGGTCCGTAGGGGCGGATTCCATATCCGCCCGGGCCGTCTGCGGCAGCCGCACACCTTGCGGGCGCATATAGAATGCGCCCCTACATTTTGCCCACAAGGCTTATTACTATAAAAGGAGCTTCCCATGGACTGCTTCCATTACCCTCTCGATACCGAAACGCTGCTGCGCAAAAAGCGTAAGCTGCGGCGTGAGCTGCTGGCCCGGAACCCGCACCCGCTGCACAAAAAAATTGCCATCCTCGGCGGGTCCACCACAAACGAAGTGGCCGACCAGCTGGGGCTGTTTCTGCTGCAATACGGCATCGAGGCGGAGTTCTACCAGAGCGAGTACGCCCAGTATTGGCAGGACGCCATGTTCGGCACGCCGGAGCTGGACGACTTCCACCCCGACGTCATCTACATCCACACAAACTGGCGCAACCTGACCGCCCTGCCCACGACTGCCGACAGCGAGGCCGCCATCGACGCGATGCTCGACGAGCAGTACGCCCATTTTGAGACGATGTGGCAGGCGTTGGAGCAAAAATTCGCCTGCCCGGTCATCCAGAACAACTTTGACCGCCCGAACTTCCGCCTCATGGGCAACCGCGACATCTGGGATCCCCATGGCCGCTCCAACTTCATCAGCCGCCTGAACCAGAAGTTTTACGCCTACGCCGCGTCCCATGAGCACTTTTACATCAACGACATCGACTACCTGTCGGCGGACTACGGCCTGACGGCGTGGGGCGACGCCTTCTTCTGGCACATGTACAAATATGCCATCTGCCTCGACGCGATCCCGTCGCTGGCCAACAGCGTGGCCAATATCATCAAGTCCCTGTACGGGCGCAACAAAAAGGCGCTTGTGCTCGACCTGGACAATACGCTCTGGGGCGGCATCGTCGGCGACGACGGCGTGGATGGCCTGGCCATCGGCCCCGAGGTGCCCGAGGGTCAGGTCTACGCCGAGTTCCAGAGCTACTGCAAGGCGCTGAAATCCATCGGCGTCATCCTGGCCGTTGACTCCAAAAACGACGAGGCCAACGCGCTGGCGGGCCTGAACCACCCGGACGGCGTGCTGCGCCCCGATGATTTCGTCGCCATCAAGGCCAACTGGGACCCGAAGGATCTGAACCTGAAGGCCATCGCGTCCGAGCTGAATTTGGGCGCGGACAGCTTTGTCTTTGCCGACGACAACCCGGCGGAGCGCGCCATCGTGGCCGCGCAGGTGCCCGGCGTCGCTGTGCCCGCGCTGGACGGGGCCGAAAACTACATCAAGACCCTCGACCACGGCGGCTATTTTGAGGTCACGGCCCTTTCCAAAGAGGACCTGAAAAAGACCGAGCTTTACCACCAGAACGCCGAGCGCGCCAAGGCACAGGCGGCGTTTGCCGACTACGGCCAGTATCTCGACAGCCTTGAAATGACGGCCACGATCAAGGGCTTTGAGCCGCTCTACATCCAGCGCATTGCCCAGCTGACGAACAAGTCCAACCAGTTCAACCTGACGACGCTGCGCTGCTCCGAGGATGACATCCGCGCTATGGCCGGGGACAAAAACGACCTCTGCCTTTGCGGCAAGCTCGTGGATAAATTTGGTGATAACGGCATTGTCACCGTTGTGGCGGGCCGGCAGCAGGGCGATGTGCTCGACCTGACGCTCTGGCTCATGAGCTGCCGCGTGCTCAAGCGCGGCATGGAGGATGCCATGATGGACACCGTCGTGGCCGAAGCCGCCGCCCGCGGGGTCAAAACCATCGTCGGCCATTATTATCCGACAGCCAAAAACGCCATGGTGCGCGAATTTTACGCGCAATATGACTTTACCAAAACGGCGGAGGATGCCGACGGCAATACCGAGTGGATGCTGGACGTCGCCGCCTACACGCCGAAGCACCCCCACATGAAGATCGAACGCTGACAGATAGGAAACCGTATGAAACGAACCATCCTGCAAAAAGCGGCAGCCGCCGCACTGTTTGTGCTGCTCACGGCGGCACTGCTGGCGGCTGCGGATTTTCTGCTGGTGGATGATGTACACTCCTACTCCCGCGTCATGCTGCAGGAGCTGTATGCCGACGCCGGAAACATAGACACGCTGTTTTTGGGCTCGTCCCACTGCTACCGCAGCGTTGACCCCGCGCAGGTGGACGCGGCGCTGGGCACCCACAGCTTCAACGCCGGATCGTCCCAGCAGCTGCCGGACGGCTCCTATTATACGCTGAAAGAAGCTGCTGCGCAGAACCCGCTGAAAACGGTCTATCTCGAAATGTTCTACACCGGCTACAATGAGAGCGCGTCCGCCAACATCCCGCTGGCCTGCTATCTGCTGGCCGACCACATGGACTGGCGCTCACCCAACCGATACGCCTACCTGTCGGAGATGGGCGGTCTGGCGGCCTATGCCGACCTGCTGTTGCCCGCGCGCCATGGCATTGCGTCGCCGTCCTCAATGCCCGCCCTCTGGAAGGCCAAGCTGACTGACGGCTACACGCCGGACAGCTACGGCTATGTGACCTACCCGGACAGCGGTGAGGCGTACCGGGGCCGCGGCTTTGTCTATACCACCGGCATCCCGCAGGACGGCTTTGCCACGCTGCTGAACGTAGATGCCGACGCGCCATTGTCGGATTTTGGCTGGGAATACCTCAACAAAATCACCGATTTCTGCGCGGAAAACGGCATCCGGCTTGTGCTGTTCACGGCCCCGCTGCCCAGCGGCTACCTGTACAACACCGAAAACTATCAGTCCTACGTCGATGCGCTGCGGAACTTCTGCGCCGCGCATGACGGGCTGGAATACTGGGATTTCTCGCTGTACAAGCTGCAAAGCGAGATCAATCTGAAAATCGAGGACTTCTCCGACGCGCACCACCTGAACGGCGCGGGGGCGGAAAAGTTCACCGCCATTCTCTGCAAGATGATCCAACGCCGTGCGGCGGGGGAGAGCGTTGACGATCTTTTCTACCAGACGGTGGAGGAAAAACTGACCCTCACCCCGGACGACTCCGTCCTGATGGCCTATTATGCAAAGCTGCAAGACGAATAAGAAGGAGGCCCTGCCATGATCGCCGTGACATCACCCGGCTTTGTGCTGTTCGCGGCGCTGCTGGCGGGGCTTTGGTATGCCTGCCCGCCGCCGCGCCGCTGGCAGCTGCTGCTGGGGGCAAACTTACTATTTTACGCGGTGCTCTGCCCGGCAGCACTGTCGGTGCTGGCGGGCAGCAGCTTTCTGGTCTGGTGGTGCGGGCGGCGCACCGCGAAAAAGCCCGTGTTCCTTGCGGGGCTTGCGGCGGCACTGCTGCCGCTGGCCCTGCTCAAGTATCTGCCCGCTGCGCTGGGCTGGCAGGGCACGCTGGCAAACGCTCTGGGCATTGGCTATTTTACGCTGCAGCTCGTCAGCTATCTGTGTGACGTGCGCCGGGGCAGGATTTTGCCTGAGAAAAAATACGCCCGCCTTTTGTGCTATGCGTCGTTCTTTCTCTCCATCACGCAGGGCCCCTTCAACCGCTATGACGCCCTGATGCCGCAGCTGGACCAGCCCACTGTCTGGGATACGGACCGGGTCTGGCGCGGCGTACAGCGCAGCGCGTGGGGCTACTTTAAAAAGCTGGCCGTGGCGGACCGCGCCGCCGTCGTTGTGGATGCAGTCTTTGCTAACCCCGCCGCCTTTGACCGCACCCAGCTGCTGCTGGGCGGCGTGCTGTTCACCGTGCAGCTCTACGCCGATTTCTCCGGCTACACCGACATTGTGCTGGGCGTCGGCGAGGTGCTGGGCCTGCACCTGCCGGAAAACTTCCGCCAGCCGTTCTTTGCCGACTCGGTCAAGGACATCTGGGCGCGGTGGCACATCAGCCTGTCGCAGTGGCTGCGGGATTACATCTATATTCCGCTGGGCGGCAGCCGGTGCAGCAAGGCGCGCAAGGACGGAAACCTGATTATAACCTTCCTCGTCAGCGGCCTGTGGCACGGCGCGGGGCTGACCTACCTCGTCTGGGGTGGTCTGCACGGCCTGTGCCAGGCGGCGGAAAACCACCTGCCGCCCCGCCGCCCGGGTAAGCTCTGCCATGCGCTGCGCGTGGCGGGCACATTCTGCATTCTGGCGGGTGCGTTCGTGATTTTCCGCGCCAGCAGCCTTGCCAACGCGGCAGAGCTTTTTAAGGGGATTCTCTGCAATGGCGGGCACGCCGTGTTCTCCAACTATTGGGAGCTTGGCCTGACGAGCCTGCAGGAGGAAATTCTGCTCTACGCGGGCATTGCGATTCTGCTGGCCGTGGACGCCGCCCATGAGCGCGGTGTCTCGCTGCGCACCAAAATCGCCGCCCTGCCCACGCCCGCCCGCTGGGCCGTCTATGAGGTCTGCATTTTTGTTTTCCTGTTCATGGGCCGCTTCCTCGGCGGCGGCAGCTTCCTGTATGCGAGGTACTGACAATTTTGCCGCCTGTAGGGGCCGGGTATGCCAAACCCGCCCGTTACCCATACAGGGTAGCCTGCGCAAGGCCGCGGGCGGCCCCTGCAATATGATACAACAAACCCGGCGTGTGCCCATCGGCAGGCACACGCCGGGTCGGTTTTTTATGAAGTTATTTCAACCTCTGGTCCGTCCCAAAAAACTTGAACATCTTGCACCCGCCCAGCATACGGCTGGCGACCTTCTCGGTGTAGCGGGCCACAAAAACGCTCTGGTCGGTGATGTTCGTAGTGTAGATCGTGGGACGGTGGGTCAGCATCCGGGTGTTGATCAGCTCATACAGCACGCTGATGGTCAGCGGCGTGATGTACTCGGTGCCCAGGTCGTCCAAAATCAGCAGGTCGGCCTCCTGACAGGCGGCCAGCCACTCGTCGTTAGTCGTGTAGTTGAAGTGCTCGCGCCCCAGCTGCGCGGCCAGCGCGGCGGCGCTTGTGTACAGTACGTCGTGACCGCCCTCCAGCACGGCGTCGGCAATCGCCAGCGCCAGATGTGTCTTGCCCAGGCCGGTGTGGCCCATGAACAGCAGGTTCGGGCTGTTCTGGCTGAATTTGGCGGCGTAGCCGCGGCAGTAGTTCAGCAGCTTGCCCATGTACTCCCGCGGGGAGATGCCCAGCTCCGGCTCCACGGCGTCGCTGTAGCGCTCGACCTCAAAGCTGGCAAACTGGCACAGGCCCAGCGGGCTGGCGGCATTGATCTCGTCCCGGCGCAGACGGCGGGCGGCGTCTGCCACGCAGCGGCAGGGGACACCGCCGCGCATACCGGTATCCTCACACAGCGGGCAGCGGTAGGCGGGCTTGAAATCGTCCGCGCTGAACCCGGCCTCCCTGACCGCAGCGGCAAGCGCTTCATCTGCGCGGGCCAGCGCGGCGCGGGCTGTATCCATGTTTCCGCCAAGGGCTGCGGCCTTCGCAAGGCCCAGCCCCGCACGCAGGTGGGCGCTGTCCGCCTCGGCCAGCGCCGGGTGAGCGGCGTAGGCGGCGCGGCGGGCAGTCTCGGCCTGCATTACGGCCTGCTGGCGGTAGGCTGCCACCTCGCGCTGCGCGGCGCGGAACAGCTCGTCTTTTGTGCGCATAGGTTACCCCTCCTCGTCAAACATGGCCGCCCAGTTGCGGTTGAACAGGTCCTTCTGGGCGCTGGCGGCGGGCGGCTGGGCGTTGGGCCGCTCGGTCATCACGATGTTGCTGCCCTCCAGCTGGCCCTGACGGCGCGCGGCGTCGATCGTCGTGATGCCCTGGGCACGCCAGGCCCGCAGAATGCCGTCCACGTACCGCACGGTGTTTTTACCGTTGGCACGCAGCAGTGCCTCGTCGATCATCTCGCGCCCGATGCCCATTTCCTCGTGCCAGCGGGCAATCGTGCGGCGCTCCCAGTTCGTCAGTGCACGCGGCTCAATGCCAAACTGTGCGGCGGCATCCTGGCACCAGGCCTCGCGCTGCTTGGCGCGCTGCAGCCAGCGCTCGGCGTCCTCGCCGGTCTCAACGCCGTCCTCCCGCCAGCGGGCCAGCAGGTGGGTCACGGCGGCGATGGTGCGCCGCCCCAGACGGGTGACCTCGGCGCAGCAGAGCAGAATGACATCTGGCTGCCAGCCGTCGTTTAAGTACAGCCCCACAAGCCGCTGCATCTCGCTGCGGCTCAGCGTCTTACCGAAGATGCTTTGCGCCTCCTGGCACAGAACGGCAACATAGGGGTCGTTTGCCACGCTGGCCAGATCGACCCGCGCAGGCTCGGCTGCCGGGGCGGGGGCGGCCCCACGCTCACTGACCAGCAGCCCGGCACCGGCCCAGTATTGCAGGGCGCGCTTGGCAGCCTCGATGCTGGGCAGTGCCAGTGCGCGGGCCATCGTGCGCGGGTCGGTGTCGTGGGTCTGCAAAATGTAGAGTGCGGCCCGGATCGTATCGCCGTCGGTCTGGGTCAGATGGGTCAGGACCAGCTGCGGCACAGCCAGCGTGTCGCCGTTGCTTGCCGCCAATTTGTAGCCCATATCCGCAAACCTCCCCACTATAAATTGTTGGTTTATTATACCACAAAAGTGCCGTTTGGTCAATCTCGAAGAAAAACTGCCCAAAAATCAGCGCCGGATTTTGGGCAATGCGTTCCTTGTATTTTGATACACAAATTTGTACAATAGTACCATAAACAGTTAAAGTATTAAGGGGGAGACCACCATGGCGATGAATCTTGTAAAACTGCCCACCGGCAAATCGAATTTGCAGCTGCGCGTCAGCAAGGGGCACTATGCCACCAGCCACAGCCATATCAACTACTACATTGATGTCACGCTGACAAAGTTCCGCCTGTCGGAGGCACGCGCTGCCGCCGCCGAGCTGGTGCGAGAGTACAAGTCGACGACCATTGTGGACACGATCCTCTGCCTGGACGGTACCGAGGTCATCGGCGCCTGCATGGCCAGTGAGCTGACAAAGGCCGGCTATACGAATATGAACGCCCACCAGACGATCTACGTCGTCACGCCGGAGCACACCACCGGCAGCCAGCTGCTTTTCCGCGAAAACACCGCCCCAATGATCGCCAGTAAGCATGTGCTGGTGCTGGCGGCGTCTGTCACCACCGGCTTCACCGTGCAGGGCGCTGTCGAGGCCATCCGCTACTACGGCGGCGATCCCGTCGGCATCGCGTCGATCTTTGCGTCGGTCAAGGAGTGCGCAGGCTACCCTGTGGCCAGCATCTTTGACACCCACGACCTTCCCGACTACGAAACCTACGACTCCCACAGCTGCCCGTGGTGCAGGCAGGGCAAGAAAATTGATGCGCTTGTCAACAGCTTCGGCTACTCGAGCCTGTAAATTTTCTGACGATTTTGCCCCCTCGAAAGAGGGGGCTTTTTGTCGTTTTGCGGTCTTGACGCTCTGCGCAGGGTCTTTTATAATGGGAAGGCTGATTTTTTTAGGAGGAATTGGTTTGAATACTGAGAATTTGAATGGGATCCTTGCACAATACGTTCAGCACTGCAAAGCCCGCGCGGCAGCCGATGAGGGAACGGTCTGGCGCGCTGTGGACTGCTTTGGCGTGAACTGGGACATCGAGGACAGCGACTTTCCGGCCATGTTTGCCGATGCCATGCAGCAGGCTCAGCCGATGCTGGACAACCCGGCCCTGCAGCCCATCGGCGGCCTGCAGAACCTGATGCTGCGCGACAGCGAGGTCGAACTCGTCCGCGAGTGCTTCCGCTGGCTGTACAATGAGGACGGCGGTGATATTTCCAAGCGCCGGGGCCGCGCCGAGCTGTTCGCTGACCAGATCAACGGGCGGTTCCGCCGCGTGTTCCCGCGCATGACCAAGTATACGATGAACACGGCCAACGCGGTGCTCTTCCTGAACCTGTGGGAGCCGCACGCGAACTACTTCTATCAGGCCAGCGAGGCGAAAGCGTGGGCGGATTACTTTGGGTATGAGGCAGACTTTGGCGGCAGCACGGCGCTGGACCTGCCGCGCTACTACACGATGTGCAACGACCTGCTGCACGCGCTGGAGAACTACCCGGAGATCATCGCCCTGCACAAGGCCTACGCGGAGCAAGAGCTGGGCGGCATCGACGACGCGCTGCACCTGCTTGTGTACGACATCCTGCACACGGCCTACGCCGAACAGTTCTACCCGAAGGGCTACACCCGCGGCTCGACGAGCAGGGAGCGCGCAAAGGCTGTGAAGGAGAAGGCGGACCGCGCCGAGCTCTGCATCCGCATCGGCGAGTGTGAGCAGGAGCTGCAGGAGCTGCTGGCGAACCCTGCTGCGCTGCCCGACCTGACCGGCTGTAAAATCAACCATAAAATGTTCGGCGCAGGCACGGTCCGGCCCGCCGAGGGCCAGTTCATGGTCATCGACTTCAACGGCACGCTGAAGAAGTTCAGCTACACAGCCTCGATGAACAGCGGCTATCTCTCCGCCGAGGACCCCAACGTCGAAGCCCGCCTGCAGGCCTACCAGGACTACAACAAGGACAAGGACCGCCTGGAGAAGGAACTGAAGAACCTGAAGGCGGAATTGGTGAAGCTGTAATCGGAAACCGGCCCAGCGGGCGAATGCTGTTCGCCCCGGCTGCGTTCTGCAATAAAAAAATCCCTGCGTCTGAATGTGACACAGGGATTTTTTATTGGAGCGGCTGATGGGAGTCGAACCCACGTCCTCAGCTTGGAAGGCTGATGTACTAGCCGTTGTACGACAGCCGCGTAACAACAGTACCTATTATACCCATCTGCGGGGGTGTTTGTCAAGCCCACCGGGCCGTGTTTTCCTGCCCCTGTTACCCTTTTGCCATTTTATTTTACATTTTGCACCCTTGACAATCCTACGCCAAAGCACCATAATAAATACTGAATCTGTATAAACGAAATTTTGAGAGGAAAGAGGTGCGGCACCATGCGCGTGATTGCCGGAACAGCTCGCGGCAAAAATCTGCAGGCCCTGCCGGGCGAGGACATTACCCGCCCGACCATCAACCGTGTGAAGGAGGCCATGTTCTCCAGCGTGCAGTTCCTGGTGCCGGGGGCACGGGTGCTGGACCTGTTCGCAGGCAGCGGCCAGCTGGGCATCGAGGCTCTGTCCCGCGGTGCCAAAAGCTGCCTCTTTGTGGACCGCTCCGCCGAGGCACTCGCCGTTGTGAAGGCCAACTGCAAAACGGCAGGGGTGGACCGCCAGAGTGATATACGTCAGGGCGAGGCCGAGAGCTTTCTCGCCAACATCCGCGGGCCGTTTGACCTGGCTCTGCTGGATCCGCCGTTCCACCATGATACCGTGGCTGCCGTGCTGCCGCTGCTGGCCGCTAAGATGGCCCCCGGCGGGGTCGTGCTCTGCGAGACCGAGCGCGAGGCCGACCTGCCAGAGCAGGCGGGCGCTCTGACGCTGGTGAAGCAGTACAACTACGGCAAGATCAAGGTCAGCCGCTATGAGAGAGGGGAAGAGGTATGAACGTTGAAGAACTGTTGGAGATGATGGAGGAAACGCTGGAGGCCGGGACGATAGTTCCGTTCTCCGCTTCCAAGCGCATGGTCGATGTGGACCGTATGCGCGATATTATCGATGAGGTGCGCAACAACCTGCCCGACGAGATCCGCGAGAGCAAAAAAATCGTGAATGACCGCGAGCAAATCATGCAGAACGCCCGCATTGAGTCCGAAAGCATCATTCAGCAGGCAGAGGAGCGCGCCCGCGTCCTGACCAGCGAGCAGGAGATCGTCAAGCGCAGTCAGCAGCACGCGGCGGAGATCCTGTCCGCTGCCCAGAAGAGCGCCAAGGAACTGACCCGCAAGGCGACCCTGTACTGCGAGACGATCCTGAAGAACTCCGAGGAGGTGCTGGGCCGAAGCATGGCGGACATCAAGAACACCCGCATGAATCTGCGCAGCGCCGCCCGCCCCAAGAATAATATGCCCAAGTAAAAAATGCAGAGGTGTTGTTATTCACGGCACATTTCTGCCCATGGCAGCACAATATGTAAAAAACAACGCCGCACCGTGCAATATGGTGCGGCGTTTTTCTTTGCCCGGGGGCAGGAATTTTGCCGCGTGCGCATTTGCTGCAAACTGCTGACCTGCATCCCGATCCCTTTGTACAAACTGTGAAAAATCAATTCATGGCGCAGTTTTTCCCCGCCTGCCCTTGCTTTTTGCTGAATAAAATGGTACTATTATTTTACCACAGGTGGGTAATTGTGGTGTGAATAACAACAAGAGTGGGGAAGAATGGGTAGTTTTCCACGTTCTCCACAGAGTTATTAACAAACTGAACGCAGCGACGTAAAAAATCTTGCCGAAGATTTGTGCAGTATGACGAAGGGAGGGAAAGCCGGATGCTCGTCGGTCAGTATGATTACGCAATCGACGCAAAAGGGCGTCTGAACTTTCCCGCCCGCTTCCGGGACGCGATGGGGGAGACCTTCATCGTGACCCGGTGGCTGGATCACTGCTTGGCCGCCTTCCCGGCGGAGGAGTTCGAAAAGGTCGCCGCCAAAATTGAGGAAAAGGGCCTCGTCAAGGGCCGCAAGGTCAGCCGTATGCTCTACGCCTCCGCCGTCGAGGTCACCCCGGACAAGCAGGGCCGCATTCAGCTGCCCGCCAAGCTGCGGGAGTACGCGGGCCTCGACCACGATGTGACCATCATCGGCAGCCGCAGCTTTGCCGAGATCTGGAACACCGAGGCGTGGAACGCCAACCAGGAAACGAGCGATGAGGATTTCACCGCTGCGATGGAAGACCTTGACTTTTAACAAAACAGGACGATAACACATGGAATTTTCACATATCCCCGTACTGCTGCAGCCCTGTCTGGACGGGCTGAACATCGACCCTGCCGGTATCTATCTGGATGGCACCGCCGGCGGCGCCGGTCACAGCAGAGAAATCGCCAAACGCCTGACCACAGGACGTCTGATCTCGCTCGATCAGGACCCGGATGCGGTGGCAGTCGCCACCGAAAGGCTCAAGGGTCTGCCGGCGCAGGTGGTGCAGGTCAATTTCCGTGAGGCCGCCCGCGTCCTTGCGGAGCTTGGCATCCCGGCGGTCAACGGGGCCCTGCTCGACCTCGGCGTGTCCAGCCACCAGCTGGACGACGCGGCCCGCGGCTTCTCTTACCATGCCGACGCGCCGCTCGATATGCGCATGAGCCAGCAGGGCCCCACCGCCGCGGATCTGGTCAACACGCTGGATCGTGAGGAGCTGACCCGCATCCTGCGTGACTACGGTGAGGAGCCGTATGCCTGGCAGATCGCGGGCAAAATTGTCGCCGCGCGGGCGGAGCAGCCCATCCTGACCACGCTGCAGCTGGCCGAGATCGTCGCCGCCGCTGTGCCCCCGGCAGAGCGCCGCAAGGCGAAGAACCCGGCGCGCCGCACCTTCCAGGCCATCCGCATTGCGGTCAACTCCGAGCTGGACGCCCTGAACGAGGGGCTCGACGCCATCTTTGACTGCCTGGCCCCGGGTGGGCGGCTCTGCGTCATCACCTTCCACAGCCTGGAGGATCGGCTCGTCAAGAACAAGTTCCGCCGCTGGGCACAGCGCTGCACCTGCCCGCCGGAGCAGCCCATCTGCACCTGCGGAGGTGTGGCCAAGGCCAAGCTGATTACCCGCAAGCCCATTGAGGCTGACGCCGCGGAGCTGGAGACCAACCGTCGCAGCCGCAGCGCCAAATTGAGAGTGTTGGAGAAAGCATAAGAGGCATTATTCATGACAACTGTTTTGCTGCACGAGGGCTCGGCAGCACCAAAACTGGAGCCCCCGCCGCGCCCGCAGGTGCGTGCGGTGCGCGGCGGCAACCACGGTCTGAACCGCGTCCGCCATGTGATGCGGACTGCCGTGATCGTGCTGATCCTTGCCGTGTCTGGCGGGCTGGCAATCAGCAGCCTGATGAGCGGTGCAACGCTGATGGAACTGAACGCACAGGTCGATGAGGTCAGCGCCCAGCTGGCCGAGGCCCAGAGCGAATACGACTACCTGAACACCCGGATGAACGACATCACGAGCCGCGCCAGTCTGCAGCAGGTGGCCGAGGGTGAGCTGGGACTGGTCAAGGCCGATCCCAGCCAGATCACCTACGTCCAGCTGGAGGACCAGAGCATCATTGAGCGGAACACCGGTGCCGCGGGCCGCCTGTTGGATGAGGTGCGCACGGCAGCGCTGAGCCTGCTGGACAGCCTGAACCCGTAAAACAACCAAAAATATGCAGCTACGAGCCTTTTTGCTGCACGGCCTTGCTGCCGTCGGCAAAAAGGCTTTTGAAATAACAAGGTGTATCCATGACAGAGCAACGACCCAACCATTCCCCCCGGCATCGTCCCCGGGCAAGCAAGGGCATAAAATACTGGACGCTGTTTTGCATGATAGCATTTATCCTCGCCTGCTACGGTGTGCTGGTCTACCAGCTGTATGTGTGGCAGGTGCGTGATGCCGAGAGCTACCGCGCAGAGGCTGTGACCCAGCAGCTGAAGGACACAACGCTGCCCGCTGTGCGCGGCTCGATCTACAGCGCCAACGGCAAGCTGCTGGCCAAGAGCAGCACGGTATGGAACATCGTGGCCGACCCGTCCTCCATTTTAGAGAGCGGGGCGACGGAGGACCAGATCCGCACAGCGGCAGAGCACATTGCCGAGCTGCTGGGCGACGGCACAACGGCGGATACGGTGTACAAGGCGCTGACGGCGTCCAACAAGGATACCGGTGCGCCGTACCAGTACCGTGTGGTGAAAAAGAGCGTCGAAAAGCCCGTGGCGGATGCTATCCTGGCCTATGCAGACAGCTACCGCCTCAAGGACGGCGCTGCGGTGGACACGAGCCTGCAGACCGAGGAAAAGGAGGACAAGAAGGACGGCGAGGCCAAAACCAGCAAGGCAACCCGTATCCTCTACCTGACCAGCGAACAGGCAGCCTCCCGCACTTACCCCTATGGGGAGTTCCTGGCCTCGGTGCTGGGCTTCTGCAATGAGGACGGCTCGGGTGCCTACGGACTGGAAAAATATTACGACGAGACGCTGGCCGGTACGCCGGGCCGCAGCGTGGCCGAAACGGACGCCTACGGTGACCCGCTGGCCAGCGGTCAGGCCGACGTGCATGAAGCCATCGACGGCAGCAACCTGAACCTGACCATCGACGAGAACGTACAGTCCATCGTCGAGGAGTACCTGACCGAGGCGATGAGCACCTTTACGGTCCATGGCCGCGGAAGCGCCATTGTCATGAACGTCAAGACCGGCGCGATCCTGGCGATGGCGTCCCTTGAGCAGTTTGACCCCAACGACCCCAAGACGATCACCGACCCCAAGATGAACGAGATCCTGGCCAAAACAGAGATCGACGCGGAGGACATTGACTGGCTGGAAAGCCGTCTGGGCGAGAAGGCCGTCAAGGACATCATTGCAGACGGAATCATCAGCCATGAAAAGACGACGAACGAGAAGGGCGAGGAGGTTTCCAGCGAGGCTACCCGGCTGCAGGGTATGATGCGCGAGGCCCAGTGGAAGAATAAGAACATTACCGAGCTGTATATGCCCGGCTCGGTGTTCAAGCTCATCACGGCCTCGGCAGGGCTGGACTCCGGTGTTATGAGTGCGGAGCAGTCCTTCTACTGCAACGGCAGTCTGACCGTCAACGAGGGCAGCGAGCTGTGGGAGCACACCTACCGCTGTGCCAACGGCGAGGTCCACGGCCTGCTGGATATGGCAGGTGCGCTGAACCACAGCTGCAACCTCTGGTTCATTCAGGCGGCAGAGACGCTCAAGCCGCAGATCTTCTACGATTATATCCAGGCGTTCGGCTTCACCCAGCCCACCGGCATCGACCTGCCCAACGAGACCCGCTGGACCAGCGTCTACAACGCCGAGCAGATGGCAGAGGTCGATACAAACCTGTACACGGCGGCCTTCGGCCAGAACGAGTCCATCACCCCGATGCAGATGGCCACCGCCGTAGCGGCCATCGCCAACGGCGGCTACCTTGTTACGCCCTATGTCGTGGATTCCATCTCTGACAAGGACGGCAATATTATCTCCCAGACCGAGACGAACATCCGCCGCCAGGTCATCTCCGAAGAAGTCAGCCGGCAGCTGCTGGCCATGATGGAAAACAACGTCCACGGGGCAGGGGACTACCACTCCTGCGCCAACGCCTACGTGGCGGGCTACCGCATCGGCGGCAAGTCCGGTACGGCAGAGCGCACGGACCGCCATCTGCGCGGCGACGGCGACTATTATAAAATGATGAGCTTTGCCGCTGTGCTGCCCATCGACGATCCCGAGATCGAGGTTTTCGTCCTGCTGGATGACCCGCGCTGGGTCAAGGACTATGCCAGCCAGGTCGTGGCCCCCGTCGTCGGCAACATCATCAGCGAGATCGCGCCCTATCTGGGCATCGAGCAGGACGCTGACTACAACCCCACCGGCACTGTGACCGTGCAGACCTGCCTGAACTACACCTGGACGAACGCGCAGGTCACGCTGAACCGCCTGGGCCTCAAGCATAAGCTGATCGGCCCCAGCAGCGGCAATATCGTCTACCAGTACCCCGTCGGCGGCAGCGTGGTGCCCGCGGGCTCCACCATTTACCTGTACACGGCCACCGACCAGAACTCGATGACCACAACGCCCGACGTCGTCGGCAAGACCGGCACCTTTGCCGAGCAGATGCTCAAGGCCGCCAACCTGAACGTGCAGTTCGCCGGCGACAGCAGCGGCAAGGTCGTGGCGCAGGACGTCGAGGCCGGAACCTCCGCTGCCTACGGCACGATCATAACGCTGACGATGGACAGCGGAGAGGATACCACCAATGACGCCCCGACGGTGACCGAGGAGATCGACCCGGCAAACGAGGAGGGGTAAGCATCCCCGCAGGGGCACCCGGGCTTTTGCGAAACGCTGCATTTCTGTATAGGAGGTCTTTTTCATGCAAACCATTCCTGCCAATCAACTGCTGGCCGGACTGACGCTGGCCGAGCCGGTCGCCATCCGCGCCGTTGTGACCGACAGCCGCAAGGTCGAGCCGGGCTGCGTTTTTGTCTGCTTCCCCGGCGAGCGTGTTGACGGCCATGACTACGCCGTCGGTGCCTACCGGAGCGGCGCAGAATATATCGTTGCCAACCATCCCGTCGAGGGCGTGCCTGCGGAGCGCACGGTCATTGTGCCGGACAGCGGCAAGGCCATGATCCGCATGGCGTCCAACTACAGGATGCTGTTCAACCCCAGAATGATCGGCGTCACGGGCAGTGTCGGCAAGACGACGACGAAGGAGTTCTGCTACGCGGTGCTCTCCGCCTTCGGCAAGACCCTCAAGACCGAGGGCAACCAGAACAATGACATCGGCGTGCCCAACACGCTGTTCCGCCTGACCGACGACACTGAGTACGCCGTTGTCGAGATGGGCATGGACCACGCGGGCGAGATCGAGCGTCTGACCCGCTGTGCCCGGCCCAGCGCGGGCATCATCACGATGATCGGTGTCTCGCATCTGGAAAATCTCGGCACGCGCGAGAATATACTGAAGGCAAAGCTGGAAATCTGCACCGGCCTGCCCGACGGCGCACCGCTGGCCCTGAACGCGGACAACGACCTGCTGCCCACGGCGAGCATCCCCAGCCGCCTGCGGCCGGTCTGGTTCGGCATTGACGCCGCGAATGCTGATGTCCGCGCGGTGGATGTCGTCACCGGCGCAAACGGCACGACCTTCAAAATCATTGATATGCAGTACGGTACGTTCGATGCCGCCATCCCGACAGCGGGCATCCACACGGTCTATGACGCGCTGGCCGCCTACGCCGCCGCGACCCGCCTGGGTCTGGACGCTGCCCGCTGCGCTGCCGCGCTGGCGACCTACCAGACGACGGGCATGCGCCAGCATATCGTGGAAAAGGGCGGCATCACCTTCATTGAGGACTGCTACAACGCCAGCCCCGACAGCATGAAGGCTGCGCTCTCTGTCCTCAAGGCACTGCCCAATGCCCGGAAGATCGCGCTGCTCGGCGATATGCTTGAGCTGGGCGGTGCGAGCGAGGAAGGACACCGCCATACCGGCGAGTGGGCTGCTGACGCGGGCGTTGATGCACTCATCGCCTACGGCCCGCGCAGCGCCGCCATGGCCGAGGCCGCAAAAGCGCGCGGGGTTGCAGCGGTGCATTGCCAAACGGCGGAAGAAGTGCTACAATATGTACGGCAATTCGTGCGCCCCGGTGACGCTGTGCTGGTCAAGGCCAGCCACAGCATGGGCCTGGAGCAGCTGCTGCAGGAATACTATAAGGAATTGCCGCAGGGGTAAGCACCCCAACACACGTTTGGAGGAATCAACGGCATGGAGCAAATCTCATCCCTGTTGGCGGCGGCAGCCGTCGGCGGCTTTGCCATCACGGCGGTGGCGGGCAAATTCATGATCCCGGCGCTGCACCGGCTGCACTTTGGCCAGACCATCCGCGAGGAGGGCCCCACATGGCACAGCAAGAAAAACGGCACCCCCACCATGGGCGGCCTCTGCTTTATTCTGGGCATTCTGGCCACACTGGGCATCGTCTGGGTCATGTACAGCCCTAAGCTGCCGGAGGTACTTGGTATGCCGCAGCTGCAGGCCGGTATGCTGGTGCTGTTTCTCGCGTTCGGCTCGGGCCTCATCGGCTTTCTGGATGACTTCATTAAGGTCGTCAAGCATCGCAACCTCGGCCTGACCGAGGCGCAGAAGATGATTTTGCAGATCGCGCTGACCTTCGGGTTCATGTTCGGCCTGCACAGCCTCGGGCTGCTGACCACGCAGGTCCAGTTCCCGATTTTTGGGCTGGTGGACATGGGCTTGCTCTACTATCCCATCGCGTTCTTCGGCATCATCTTCCTTGTCAACGCTGTCAACCTGACAGACGGTCTGGACGGCCTGTGCACCGGCGTGACCTTCGTGTCGATGATCGGCTATCTGCTGGCCGGCAGTCTGCTGGGCTTTGTACATGTTTCGCTGATTGCCGCTGCCACGGCGGGTGCCTGCGCGGGCTTTCTGGTCTGGAACTTCTACCCGGCCAAGGTCTTTATGGGCGACACCGGCAGCATGTTCTTCGGCGGCATCGTAACGGCGCTGGCCTTTGTGATGCAGCGCCCCGAGCTGGTGCTCTTTTTCGGCATTGTCTACATCTGGGACGCGATGACCGTCGTCATCCAGCGCACGTATTTTAAGGCGACCCACGGCAAGCGCATCTTCCGCATGACGCCGATCCACCACGCCTTTGAGATGCGCGGCTGGCGCGAGGTCAAGATCGACGGCTTCTTTGCGCTGATTGCCGTCATCGGTGTGGCAATGGGAATTTTTTATATCTGTGTGGCATAAGCAGCGGGGCCGGGCCTACCCGGCCTCTGCCTGTTTCTGCCCCTAAGGGAGGTGACCGCCCATGAGCACTGCCGTGAGCATTGTGCGTACACTGCTGGGCCTTTTGTTTGACCATACCATCGGAAATATTGTGCGCATGATACCCATCATACGCCTGCCCAAACTGGAGCGGGGGCCGGTCTCCCGGGGCTTTCTCGCCCTGCTGCTGGTCATTTTGTTCTTCGGGCTGACAATGCTTTTTTCGGCCAGTTATTCCAGCGCTTACGCCACCAGCGGTAAACTGTACAGTATCATTAAACCGCAGGTCATGATTGCAATTGTAGGGCTGTTCTTTATGTGGGTCCTGTCCAACATCAACTACCGCGCGCTGCGTCTGATGAGTGAGAGTCTGTACATCATCACCGTTGTGCTGCTGATCCTGACGCTGCTCAGCCCGGAGGACACCAACGGCACCTACCGCTGGGTGTATCTGCCGGGCGGTGCCTCCTTCCAGCCGTCGGAGCTGGCAAAATTCTCGCTCATGCTCTGGACGGCAGATATGCTGGACCGCGACTATGACAAGAAGAACAGGTTGTGGTACGGCGCGATAAAGCCTGCGTTGCCGCTGCTGCTCATCCTGTATTTGCTGCACAAGGAGTCGCATAACTCCGGCATGATCCTGCTCTGCCTGATTTTTGCCACGATGCTCGTCTGCACCCTCTCGCCCGGCCGCTGGCTGCTGCTGCTCATTCCGGCGGGTGTAGTAGTCGGCGCGTACTTCCTGAAGGGGCTGGCCGGCGGGGAAGGCTACGCCGCGGGCCGTATGGACAGTACCTGGGGCCTTGCGCCGCTGGATACCGCCGGTATGCTGTGGCAGACCCGCCAGAGCATCTATGCTATCTCCACAGGCGGCATGTTCGGCGTGGGCATCGGCGCGAGCGTGCAGAAGCACCAGTGGCTGCCCTACGCCGAAAACGACTTTATCTTCGGCGTCATCGGTGAGGAGCTGGGCTTCTTCGGCTGTGTTATCCTCATCGGTGCGTTTGCGGTGCTGTTGATCATGGGCGTTATGATCGCCCTGCGCGCGCCCGACCTGTACGGCACGGTGCTGGGCATCGGCATCATCTCGCAGATCGCCTGGCAGGTGTTTCTGCATATCGCCGTCGGCACGGCACTGATCCCCAACACCGGCATCAGCCTGCCGTTCTTCTCCTCCGGCGGCACCAGTCTGCTGCTGCTGCTGAGCGAGATGGGCGTGCTGTTGAGTATCTCGCGCGCCGGAAATGCCCGGGAACAGCGCCTGGCAGAGCAGCACCGCGCCGAGACAGAACGGATGCTGCAGCGCACCCGCTACCGCAGCAGAGCCGCGCGGTAGGGGGGACGCCCGATGTCCGCGGCACGGCGGGCACAGCCTATATTTTATTCTCATGGAGGTCCATCATGCGCGTTTTAATTGCTGCCGGCGGTACAGCCGGTCACATCAATCCGGCGCTGGCGATTGCCGGTGCCCTGAAGGCCGCGGACCCGACGGCGGAGATCCACTTTGCGGGCCGCCGCGAGGGGATGGAGTACGGTCTTGTCACCAAGGCAGGCTACCCCTTCCATCACATTGAGATCAACGGCTTCCAGCGCCATTTGAGCCTGGAAAACATTGGCCGCAACATCGTAGCCATCTGGCATCTGGCGCTGTCCGGCCCGCGCACCAGGAAGATTCTGAACGAGGTCAAGCCCGACCTTGTCATCGGCTGCGGCGGCTACGTCAGCGGGCCTATCGTCCGCGCGGCAGCCCGGCGCGGCATCAAGACAGCCATCCATGAGCAGAACGCCTTCCCGGGCGTGACCAACAAGCTGCTGGCGAAGGAGGTCAACATTGTGCTGGCCGCCAGCGCGGACGCGGTTGAAAAGCTCGGCGCACCGGAAAAAACCACCGTCGTGGGCAACCCTGTCCGCCCCGAGGTGCTGACCGCGGACCGCGCCGCAGCGCGCGCCAAGCTGAACGCAGGAAACCGCACCGTGATTTTGAGCTTCGGCGGCAGTCTCGGTGCGGACCGCATCAATCAGGTCGTGGCCGACCTCTGCGCCTGGGAAAAGCAGACGCACCGGAACGTGCTTCACCTGCACGCCACCGGCAGCCGCGGCGTCAAGCTGTTTGAAGAGCTGGAAAAGGAAAAGGGCTTTGCCCCCGGCGAGAACCTCGTCGTGACGGAGTATATCAACAACATGCCCCAGCTGCTGGCCGCAGCAGATCTCGTCATTGCCCGCTCCGGCGCACTGACGCTGGCCGAGCTTGAGGCCGTGGGCCGCGCATCGGTGCTGATCCCCAGCCCGAACGTGGCCGAAAACCACCAGTATTACAATGCCCTTGAGCTGCAAAAGGCCGGTGCGGCAGTCGTCATCGAGGAAAAGAACCTGACCGGTGACGGTCTTGTCAAAACTGTCGAGACCCTGCTGACCTCCCCCGGCAAGCTGGCCGAGATGGGCGCCAACGCCAAGACGCTCGGCAACCCGCACAGCCTTGATTTGATTACCGAAAAGCTGCTGAAGTTGGTCAACGGCTAAGCAAGGCTGCATACACCCTGTAGGGGCGAACATCGTTCGCCCGTCCGATGCGACGAGCGTCGCCGGGCCACACCCCGTAGGGGCGTATTCTATATGCGCCCGCCCAACGTACCATCCACCCACGGGCAGCCGCCCCATAATTCACCGGAAAGGAGCCGCTTATGGACCGCAACCAGCGCAGCCGCAGGCAAAAATCCGCAAACGGCTCCTACGCCCAACAGTCCCGCCGCAGTATGGGCAGCCGCTTGGGCCTTGAAAAAAGGAACGCCCCGCGCCCCAAAGCGCCGCCTGAAAAGGCCGCGCTTACTCCCCATGTGCCCCCGCGGCAGCGCCCTGCGCAGGAGATCAATCCCCAGAAGGCAGGCTACCGCCCCGGCACGCCAAGGCGCACGCGCCGCGTCACACAGGCGGAGATCATACGGGCAAAGCGCCGCCGCCGTCTGCTGGGGGCACTCGGCGTGCTGGCCGTGCTGGCCGTGGGTGCGTTTGTGTCGATCAACCTTCTGTTCAAGGTCACGATCTTCCGGGTAGAGAGCTATGACGGCTCCCAGCCCGTCGATACCGGCATCTACACGTCCGACGAGCTGATCGAGGCACTGGGCATCGAGAAAAACTCCAACCTGTTCGCCTTCTCCACCGCGGAAAAGACCCAGCAGCTGGCGCTTCAGTTCCCGTATTTGGAGCGTGTCGCTGTGGAAATTCAGCTGCCCGCCGCGGTCATCATCAAGGTCGAGCCCGCCACGGAGCGGTTCGCCTGTATGTACTCCGGCGGGTGGATGGTCTTGAGCGACTCCCTCAAAATTCTGCGCACCGACGTCAGCCAGCCGGACGGCCTGATTCTGCTGACCATGTCGCTGCCCACAGATTTCTCCCCCGTGGTGGGGCAGAACATCGAGCCCAAGAGCTATAACTCACTCCTGAGCGAGACCCAGCAGGCCACAGCGGAGACAGCGGGTCTGCAGGCCAGCGCACTGCAAACGCTGACCGAAATGCGGGACGGCCTGCAGGCGAACAACCTGTTTGACGGCACGACGGCGCTGAATATCCAGGATCTGAGTGATATTGAGTTCACCTACCAAAACCGCATTCAGGTGCTGCTGGGCAGTGAGACGAACCTCGCCTACAAGCTGCGACTGGCCGCTGCCGCGCTGACCGACCCGGAAAAGGGTCTGGCCGCCGGTGATAAGGGCGTGCTCGACATCTCGACCCAGCGCAGCGACGGCGACATCCGCGCCTACTTCGCCCCCGATACCCCCGAACCGACACCGGCCCCGGAGCCGACCCCGTCCCCCGAGGAGCAGACCGACCCCGAAAGCCCCACAGAATAACCCCAACGCCCCGACAGAAAAGTCGGGGTGTTTTTTTGGATAGGGCTGTAACATCCGCGACCCAAACAGCACTAATAGAGTGAAAGCACAGAGAAAGGGGGACAGGCCATGCCGCTGCCGGAATTGCCGGAATTAGAAGAGCTGTACAGACTCTACCGCACGGACCTGTATCGCTATCTCTGCCACCTGACCCACGATCCCGCCGAGGCGGAGGATCTGCTAAGCGAAACCTTCCTGCGGGCGCTGAAACGGCTGCACACCTACCGCGGGGATTGCGCTGTCAAGACCTGGCTGTTCGGCATTGCGCGCAACATCTGGCTCGAAGGCTTACGCAAAAAGCACCCCACCGCCAGCACCGATGAACTGTTGGAAGGCTGCCTGGCCGAGGACACCCTGACCGAGCGCACGGACAGCCGCCTGCAATGGCAGCGTGTGAAGGAACTGCTGCAGCAAAGGGATGACCGAGCCCGCCGCGTGGTGCAGCTGCGGGCCATGGGCTACAGCTACAATGAAATTGCCGCGGAGCTGCACATCAGCGAAAGCTCGGCCCGCGTGATCGAGCACCGCACCCGCACATGGTTAAAACAAATGCTTGCAAAGGAGGGCTACGACCTGTGAACAAAGCTGCCGAAACTGCAAAAATCCCCTGCGCGGTCTGCCGCGACCTGATGCCTCTGGTGCAGGACGGCGTAGCCAGCCCGGAAAGTGAAGCGCTGGTAAAAGCCCACCTGGCCGCCTGCCCGGCCTGCCGCGCCCTGTGGCAGGGAACGGACGACCCCGCCATGCCGGAGCAGTCTGCCCCCGATGACGGAAAAATCCTCCAAAGACTGCGCCGCCGATACAGCACCCATTTGCTGCTGCTGGCCTTTGTGGGCATTGCGGCGGGCGTGGCCCTGGGGTATACAGGCAGCGCCAACTGGGTTATCCTGTTCCTGCCGTGTGTCTGGGCCGTTCTGACCTGCCGGGATACCGGCATGGGCAAGCCACTGCTGCTGTTTACGCTGGGGCTGGCCGTGCTGGATGCTATCATAAAGCAGACGGCTTTTTTGGAATCATTCTCGCTTAGCAATTTCTTATGGAATCTGGCGTCCGGCTGTATCTTGTACGCTGTTTTGGGCGGCATTGGCTGGTTGATCGGCTGGCTGCTGCACTATGCAAAGGAGAGTACCCATGAAAACAAAGAATAAAAAGACGAAAACCATGCACCGCCTGGCACTGGCGGCGGCCCTGCTGCTGATTTTGGCTCTGCTGCTGGCCTTTGACGCCATCAACGGTGACCCGCTCAGCCAACAGTGGGCTATACATCGGGCCATTCGATATGCGGAAAAGCTATATCCGGAGGAAACATTTCACTGGGACCAGCGCACCGCCGCTGATGGACAGTTCTTCCACTATGTGGTATACGTTCAGTCTGACCAGAGCCGTGATACAAACTTTGCGGTGCAGACGCGGTTCTGGCTGCTGACTGATGATGAAATCCGGGGTATGGAGTTTGAGCCGACCCACACGTTTTACGTTGACCACCGCTGGAACACGTGTTATCGCTTGGGAAATGAAGCCGCCCAGCAGGCAGCCGCATATTTGACCGTGCAGGCCCCGAAACTGCAATTCGCTTCGGCCTACGGCGCACAGGGAAATATCGTAGACATCAATCTCTGCTATACGGAGCAGGACGGCGTGACCCCAGCTGACTATGTGGACGACCTGCCGCTGGACGCAGCCTTTGACAAGGCTCTGCTGCAAAAGGTGCCCAGCCGCCTGTGCGCACAAGTGCTGTGCGACGGCAAGCCTACCGAGGCGGACATGCAAACCGTCCTGCACACCCTCAAGCAGGTGCTGGAAAGCAACGACATGCCGATCACCTATTACGACATCACCCTTGTGCCCACCGGCGATTACGCTGACCACAGCGCGTTTATGGCGGATGTGTTGGAATCCGGTCTGACGTCCGCCGATACAATTGCATAAAAAATACCCGTATTGCCTTTAGTAAGACAATACGGGTATTTTGCTGTTCTGTAGGGGTCGATGCTTGTCATCGACCTGCGGGCGGATGCAAACATTCGCCCCTACAATTTACGATGCAATCAATCAGACGTTCAGCTCCACATGCTGGCCCAGGTCCTCTTTGTTGGCGTCCAGCACGGGCTGGATGACGTCGCGCAGGAACTCGGTGACCTGCTCGGCGCTGCGGCCCGTAAAGGCTTCGGGGGAGAGCTCGGCTTCGATTTCCTCGCGGGTCAGGCCGAACGCGGGGTCAGCCTCGACGCGGGCAATCATGTCGTTGGGCTTGCCCTCCTGCTTGACAACGGCAGCGGCGGCCACAGCGTGCTCACGCAGACGCTCGTGCAGCTCCTGACGGTCACCGCCCTTCTTGACGGCCTTCATCATGATGTTCTCGCTTGCCATGAACGGCAGCTCGGCCATGACGCGGGCACGGACGACCTTCGGGTAGACGACCAGCCCGTCGGAGACGTTCAGCAGGATGTTCAGGATGGCGTCAGCAGCCAGGAAACCCTCGGCCATCGCAATGCGCTTATTGGCGGAGTCGTCCAGCGTGCGCTCAAACCACTGGGTACCGGCAGTGATGGCGGGGTTCAGCACGTCCACCATCAGGTAGCGGCTCAGCGCACAGATGCGCTCGCAGCGCATGGGGTTGCGCTTGTAGGGCATAGCGGAGGAACCGATCTGGTTCTTCTCAAACGGCTCCTCCATCTCCTTGAAGTTCGCCAGCAGGCGGATGTCCGTCGCCATCTTCATGGCGGACTGGCCGATGCCTGCCACGGCGGACAGCACATTGTAGTCCACCTTGCGGCTGTAGGTCTGGCCGCAGACCGGCACGACCTTGGTAAAGTCCATCTGGGCGCAGACGTCGGCCTCGACGGCCTTGATCTTGGCGGAGTCGCCGTTGAACAGCTCCACAAAGCTGGCCTGGGTGCCGGTGGTGCCCTTAACGCCGCGCAACGCCAGCTGGGAGATCTGGTGGTCAAGCTCCTCCAGATCCATGTACAGCTCGTTCATCCAGAGCGTGGCGCGCTTGCCGACGGTGGTCAGCTGCGCAGGCTGGCAGTGGGTGTAGGCCAGGCAGGGCATGGCCTTGTACTCGTCGGCGAACTTGGCCAGATTTGCCAACACGCCGATGACCTTCTTGCGCACAAGCTGCAGGCCCTCGCGCATGATGATGACGTCGGTGTTGTCACCGACATAGCAGCTGGTCGCGCCCAGATGGATGATGCCCTTTGCCTTGGGGCACTGCAGGCCGTAGGCGTAGACGTGGCTCATCACGTCATGGCGGACGAGCTTCTCGCGCGCAATGGCGTCCTCATAGTTGATGTCGTCCTTGTGCGCCTCCAACTCGGCAATCTGCTCATCGGTGATGGCCAGGCCCTGCTTCTGCTCGGCCTTAGCCAGCGCGATCCACAGCCGGCGCCAGGTGCGGAACTTGTTGTCGTCAGAGAAGATGTACTGCATCTCATCCGACGCATAGCGGGTAGAGAACGGCGAAATATATTTGTCGTGTTGTGCCATTGGGTCAAATCCTCACAATCTTTTAAGCTGATAGTTCCAGTATAGCAGAAACTTCCCGAAATATCAAAGCTTGAAATAATTCACGCCGCCCTCAAAGATCGGCTGGTATTTGTCACCGGTGACGTTCTTATAGAGCTGCTCGCCGCTGCGCTCGCTGTGGCCCATCTTGCCAAAGACACGGCCATCCGGGCTCGTGATGCCCTCGATTGCCAGCACGGAGCCGTTCGGATTGTAGCGCATGTCCATCGTCGGGCGGCAAAGCAGGTCAACGTACTGGGTCGCAATCTGGCCGTTGTCGATGAGCCGGTTCAGCAGCTGCTCGTTGCAGACAAAGCGGCCCTCGCCGTGGCTGATGGCGATCAGGTGCTCGTCGTTGATGTCGCATTTGCTCAGCCAGGGGCTCTTGTTGCTGGCCACGCGGGTACGCACCAGCATGGACTGATGGCGGTGGATCGTATTAAACGTCAGCGTCGGGTCGCTTTCGGTGATGGGACGGATCTCGCCGTAGGGGACCAGGCCCAGCTTGATGAGTGCCTGGAAGCCGTTGCAGATGCCCAGAGCCAGACCGTCGCGCTGGTTCAGCAGACGGTTGACTGCGTCGGCCACCGACGGATTGCGGAAGAATGCCGCAATGAACTTGGCGCTGCCGTCCGGCTCGTCGCCGCCGGAGAAGCCGCCCGGCAGCATCAGGATCTGCGCCTCGTCCAGCTCCTTCACCAGCGCCTCGCAGCTCTCGGCCACGTTGGCGGGGGTCAGGTTTTTCAGCACCAGAACATGCGGGTCGCCGCCTGCGCGGCGGAACGCGCGGGCCGTGTCGTACTCGCAGTTCGTGCCGGGGAATACGGGGATGACGACCCGCGGCGTCGCCAGGCGGACAGAGGGAGCCACGCGCTTGTTGGCGGGGCAGTCATGCTCCAGCGCGGGGACGAACTCACCGGCCTTGCGGTAGGGGAATACCGGCTCGAGCTTTTGCTCCCACAGCTCCTGCAGACGGGCCAGGTCAATGGCCTTGCCCTCGGCCTCCAGCGTGTAGTCCACGGTGGTGAAGCCGAGGAACTCACCGGCGGAGGCATCAAGCAGCTCCAGAATGACCGCGCCGTAGGCGGGCTTGAACAGATCGTTCAGGTCGATGTCATTGGACAGCTGCAGACCCACATGGTTGCCGACGCACATCTTGAACAGTGCCTCGGCCACACCGCCGTAGCCCGGCGTGGCGGCAGCCAGCACCTTGCCCTCGTCGATCATCTGTTCGACGGTCTTGTAAATGGAAATCAGGCTGCCGATCTCAGGCAGACCGTTCTTGTAGTTGGGGCGCAGGATGACAACGGAGCTGTTGGCCTTCTTGAACTCGGGGCTCTGCACGTCGTGGGTGTTGCCGATGGCCGTCGCAAAGCTGACGAGCGTCGGGGGCACGTCCAGGCCCTCAAAGCTGCCGGACATCGAGTCCTTGCCGCCGATGGACGCAATGCCCAGACCCATCTGGGCATCCAGCGCACCGAGCAGGGCGGCCAGCGGCTTGCCCCAGCGCTCGGGCTTATCGTTCATATGCTCAAAATATTCCTGGAACGTCAGGTACATGTCCTCGTGGTGGAAGCCCGCGCAGACCAGCTTGGTCACGCTCTCGACCACGGCCATATACGCGCCGCGGTAGGGGTCAGCCTCGGTCAGGTAGGGGTTGAAGCCCCAAGCCATGCCGGAGCAGGTCGTCGTCTCACCGTCTACTGGCAGCTTGGCGGCCATGGCCATCGTCGGGGTCAGCTGGTACTTGCCGCCGTAGGGCATCAGCACGGTGGCTGCGCCGATGGTGGAGTCGAACCGCTCGCCCAGTCCCTTTTGGCTGCAGACGTTCAGGTCGCTGACCATGGATTCCAGCTTCTGCTCAAACGTTGCACCGGCAAACTGGGGCTGCCAGACATGGCCCGGCAGGATGTGCGCATCAGCGTGGCGCTCGGCACCGTTGGAGTTCAGGAACTCGCGGGAGAGGTCAACGATGGTCTTGCCGTTCCAGACTTCGCGCATCCGCTTTTCCTCGGTGACGGTGGCAACGATAGTCGCCTCAAGGTTTTCCTCGGCGGCGTACTTCATAAAGGTCTCGGCGTCCTCGGCGGCGACGGCCACGGCCATGCGCTCCTGGCTCTCCGAAATGGCCAGCTCGGTGCCGTCCAGACCCTCGTACTTGCGGGTGACCTTGTTCAGGTCGATGTGCAGGCCGTCGGCCAGCTCACCGATGGCAACGGACACACCGCCTGCGCCGAAGTCGTTGCAGCGCTTGATAAGGCGGCAGGCGTCCTCGCGGCGGAACAGGCGCTGCAGCTTGCGCTCGATGGGCGCGTTGCCCTTCTGCACCTCGGCACCGCAGGTCTCAAGGCTCGTCAGCTTATGCGCCTTGGAGGAACCGGTGGCACCGCCGACACCGTCGCGGCCCGTGCGTCCGCCCAGCAGGATGACGACATCACCCGGGGTGGGCTCCTCGCGGCGGACATGGCTGGCAGGCGTCGCGCCGACAACTGCGCCGATCTCCATGCGCTTGGCGGCGTAGCCGGGGTGGTACAGCTCTGCTACCTGACCGGTGGCAAGGCCGATCTGGTTGCCGTAGCTGGAATAGCCCGCGGCAGCCGTCGTGACCAGCTTGCGCTGGGGCAGCTTGCCGGGCATTGTCTCGGAAACAGGCTTCAGCGGGTCAGCCGCACCGGTCACGCGCATGGCCTGATAGACATAGCTGCGTCCGGACAGCGGGTCACGGATGGCACCGCCAATGCAGGTCGCCGCGCCGCCGAAGGGCTCGATCTCGGTGGGGTGGTTGTGGGTCTCGTTCTTGAACAGGAACAGCCAGTCCTGCTGCTCACCGTCCACGTCACACTTGATCTTGACGGTGCAGGCGTTGATCTCCTCGCTCTCGTCAAGGTTCTTCAGAATGCCGCGCTGCTTCAGCGCCTTGGCACCGATGGTCGCGCAGTCCATCAGGGTGCGGTTTTTCTTGTCGCGGCCCGTCTCGGCGCGCAGTGCCATGTAGCGGTCAAATGCGGCCTGCACCAGCTCGTCGTCAATCTTCACGTCGTCCAGGATCGTGCCGAACGTCGTGTGGCGGCAGTGGTCGGACCAGTAGGTGTCGATCAGACGGATCTCGGTGATGGTCGGGTCGCGGTGCTCGGATTTGAAGTAGTTCTGGCAGAACACGATGTCCGCATGGTCCATCGCCAGGCCCTTCTCATTGCGGAACGCTTCCAGCGCGTCGTCGTCCAGCGCGGTGAAGCCGGTCAGCGTCTCGACCTCCGTCGGGATGGCAAACTCCATTTTCAGGGTGCTGCGCTCGTCAAGGCTTGCCTCGCGGGCCTCGACGGGGTTGATGACGTACTTCTTGATGGCGGTCAGGTCGGCGTCGGTCAGGTCGCCGTCCAGCAGATAGACGCGGGCGGAGCGCACCGCGGGGCGCTCGCCCTGGCTCAGCAGCTGGATGCACTCGCTGGCAGAGTCGGCGCGCTGGTCAAACTGGCCGGGCAGGTACTCGACGGCAAAAACGGTCTTGGCGTCGGGCAGCTTGTCGTAGGTCACGTCAACAGGCGGCTCACTGAACACGGTGGGCACAGCCTGCTGGAACAGCACTGCGTCGATGCCCTCGACGTCATAGCGGTTCAAAAGGCGCAGACCGGTCAGATTCTGGATGCCGACCAGATCGACCAGCTCATGCAGAAGCCCCTGTGCCTCGCCGTCAAAGCCGGGCTTTTTCTCAACATAAATGCGATATACCATTGTATTTCCTCCTGAGAGTTAAATTTGCAGGAAGTGACGGACGGAAAGCCTTCCCCCCTGGGGGAAAAAGGTGGCCGAGGCCCCGTCCGAGGGCGGATGAGGGGAAAGTGTACCGCTGTATCCCGTTGACGGAAAGCTGCGGGAAGTTTGCCCTCATCAGTCACCTTCGGTGACAGCTTCCCCCGAGGGGGAAGCCTTTTTACTGCATCGCTGCCAGCGCTCTTGCCCCAATGTCACTGCGCTTGTGCAGCTTGTCAAAATGGATGCTCTCCGTGGCAGCATACGCCTTTTTCAGCGCCTCGGGCAGGGTGTTGGCCGTGGCGGTCACGCCCAGCACGCGCCCGCCGTTCGTGACGAGCCTGCCGTCCTTGATGGCTGTGCCGGCGTGGTAGACCGTCACATCGGCGGCGTCCAGCTGGCCCGCGGTCAGGCCGGTGATCTCCTTGCCCTTCTCGTAGGCGAGGGGATAGCCGCCGCTGGCTAAGATGACACAAGCCGCCGCGCCGTCGCTGAATTTGACATCGGTCTTGTCCAGTGTGCCGTTCGTTGTGGCCTCCATCACGGTCAGCAGGTCGCTTTCCAGCAAGGGCAGCACGACCTGCGTCTCGGGGTCGCCGAAGCGGCAGTTGTACTCGATGACCTTCGGGCCGTCGGGGGTCAGCATCAGGCCAAAATACAGGCAGCCCTTGAAGGGGCAGCCCTCAGCCTGCATGGCCGCAACCGTGGGCAGGAAAATCTCCTGCATGCAGCGCTCGGCGACTGCGGGCGTGTAGTAGGGGTTCGGGGCCACGGTGCCCATGCCGCCGGTGTTCAGGCCCTCGTCGTGGTCGAGAGCACGCTTGTGGTCCATGCTCGAGACCATCGGCTTGACGGTCTTGCCGTCGCAGAAGGACAGCACGCTGACCTCGGGGCCGGTCAGGAACTCCTCGACGACCACATGGTTGCCGGACGCGCCGAACTTTTTGTCCAGCATGATCTCCTTGACGCCGTCGGCAGCCTCCTGCTCATTCTGGCAGATCAGCACGCCTTTGCCCAGCGCCAGACCGTCCGCCTTGATGACGACGGGGTATTTGCCCTCGGCTTTGATGTAGTCCATGACCTTCTCGGGGTCGTCGAACGTTTCATATTTGGCCGTAGGTATGCCGTATTTCTTCATCAGGTCCTTGCTGAACACCTTGCTGGCCTCAATGCGGGCCGCGGCCTTGTCGGGACCGAATGCCGGGATGCCCACAGCGGCCAGCGCATCGACCATGCCCAGCGCCAGCGGGTCGTCCTGGGCGACGACGACATAGTCAAAGGCTTCTTCCTTGGCAAATTTGACCATGGCGTCCACGTCGGTGGCCGGAATGGCCTTGCAGTGAGCGTCATAGCTGATGCCGCCGTTGCCGGGAGCACACCAGATCTCGGAGCAGCGGGGGCTTTTTTTCAGCGCGCGGATGATGGCGTGCTCACGCCCGCCGCCGCCGACAACCAGAATTTTCATAAGCGTCCTCCTTGACAGCACAACAGCCCGCGACGAAAAATCGCCGCAGGCGAGTTGTTTTTTGCGTTTAATGATGGAACAGCCGGATGCCGCAGAACGCCATCGCAATGCCGTACTTGTTGCAGGTGTCGATCACCTGTGCGTCGCGGATGGAGCCGCCCGGCTGTACAATGGCGGTCACGCCGCTGCGGCGCGCGCGCTCGATGTTATCGCCGAACGGGAAGAAGGCATCACTGCCCAGGCTCACACCGGTCACGGCATCCAGCCAGGCGCGCTTTTCCTCGGCGGTCAGCGGGGCCGGCTGCTCGGTGAAGGTCTCGGCCCAGACATCGTCGCCGATGACATCCTCCGGCGTGTCGCCGATGTAAACATCGATCGCGTTGTCGCGGTTCGGCTTGGCAATGTCAGCGCGGAACGGCAGGTCCAGCACCTTCGGCATGTGGCGCAGCTGCCAGTTGTCGGCCTTCTGGCCTGCCAGACGGGTGCAGTGCACGCGGCTCTGCTGGCCCGCACCGACGCCGATGGTCTGGCCGTCCTGCACGTAGCAGACGCTGTTGGACTGGGTGTATTTCAGCACGATCAGGCTGATGATGAGGTCGCGGCGCTGCTCGTCGCTGATGACCTTGTTCTCGGTCACAACGTTCTGCAGCATCGTCTCATTGGAAATGTCCAGGTCCTGACGGCCCTGCTCGAAGGTCACGCCAAAGACCGTGCGGGTCTCCAGCGGCTTCGGCTCGTAGTCGGCGTCGATCTGGACGATGGCATAGCCGCCCTTCTTCTTGGATTTCAGCACCTCCAGCGCGTCGGCGTCGTAGCCGGGCGCAATGATGCCGTCGGAGACCTCGTGCTGAATCAGCTTCGCGGTGCTCAGGTCGCAGACATCGGACAGCGCGATCCAGTCGCCGAAGCTGGACATACGGTCCGCACCGCGGGCACGGGCGTAGGCGCAGGCCAGCGGGGAAAGCTCGGTCTCCGGCGCAATGTGGTACATGGCGCGCAGGGTCTCATCCAGCGGCAGACCGATGGCCGCACCGGCGGGGGAGACGTGCTTGAAGCTGGCGGCAGCGGGCTGTCCGAGTGCCTTCTTCAAATCGCGCACGAGCTGCCAGGAGTTGAACGCATCCAGAAAGTTGATGTAGCCCGGGCGTCCGTTCAAAATCTGCACGGGCAGGTCACTGCCGTCCGCCATGTAGATGCGGGCGGGCTTCTGGTTGGGGTTCGTGCCGTATTTCAGCTGAAATTCGTTCATATTAACCCTCCACAGCGGTGTATTTATTCAGGATAATGTCCTCGTATTCGCCGGTTTCCAGCTCGATGCTGCGGACAAACAGGCTGACCTTGTTGTCCTCGTTCAGGCTCACCCACAGCTTGTCGGCAAACTTGTCCGCGTCGTTCGTGTCGATGGCGACGCGCAGCGGCTCACCCGCAAAGCTGGGGATCGGCGCACCATTCTTGACGTAAGTGCTGATGAAGTGTCCCTCACCGGCCACGGGCTGCGGGTAGTCGAAGGTCTGGCGCTGCACGCTCTCGGCGTTGCCCTCGTCGGACTTGACGATGGACAGCTTGTAGCCGCCGCGGCGCATATCGACAACGCCGGAGATGCGGGGGGTAAAGTTCGGCGCGTCGTCCTCATAGGTGCGGGTCGCCAGCGCAGCCTCAAAGCTGTAGCCGGGGAAAAGGTTGCCGTTCATGAACCGGGCAATCGTGTCGGTCTGGTCGCCGTTCGTGACCACGGTGGTCTCCCGCAGGGTCAGCACAGCGTTGTAGATGATGAGGTGCGGGTCCTCGAGCTTGGCCGGGTCAGCGGCCACCGTGCGGATGCCGCCGTCGATAGGCTCAAACACACGGTTGCGGCTGTTGGCGCTGCGGCCCATGATCCAGTAGGCGACGAACGCCTTCTGGCCGTCGGGGCTTTTGCCCAGCACAATGCCGCGCCCGGGGTAGTCATTCCCGGCAAGATATTTGTACAGATTCTTTTTCATTGTTAAACCTCGTTTTGCGTAAACAGGAAACGGGATTCCCTGCCGTGCAGTGGTGGAAAACGATTTTACACCTCGTCACTGCACACCATCGCCAATGCCTTGGGCAGCAGCTGCCACTCGGCCTCGACCATGACGCGCTTCTGCAGCGTCTCGGGGGTGTCGCCGGGCTCCACGGCCACGGCCTTCTGCAGCAGAATGGGCCCGCCGTCGCATTCCTCGTTTACAAGGTGGACGGTAGCGCCGGTCAGCTTCACGCCGCGGGCCAGCGCAGCCTCGTGCACGCGCAGTCCGTAGAAGCCGGGACCGCAGAAGCTGGGGATCAGGCTGGGATGAACATTGATGATTTTATTGCGGTAGGCCGCAATGACCTTTTCGCCCAGCACGCTCAAAAAGCCTGCCAGCACGACCACGTCAATACTGTGCTTCTGCAGGGTGTCCAGCAGGGCGGCGTCAAACGCAGCGCTGTCAGCGTAGTCCCTGCGGCTGACAACAGCAGATTCTACACCGAAATTGGCGGCGCGCTCCAGCGCGTAGACGCCGGGCTTGCTGGCAACGACCAGCTCGATTTTGCCGTTCGGGTTCTCGCCGCGGCGCTCGCTTTCCAGCAGGGCCTGTAAATTCGTGCCGCCGCCCGATACCAGTACCGCTACACGCTTCATACCAGCTCGACCCCGTCGCCCTCGACGATGGTGCCCAGACGGTAGGCGTCCTCGCCGTGGGTCTTCAGAATGGCAATGGCCTTGTCCGCGTCCTCGGGCGCGACGGTCAGCACCATGCCGACGCCCATGTTGAAGGTGTTGAACATATCGTGCTCGGAGATGCCGCCCTCGTGCTGCATGACGTCGAACAGGGCAGGGATGCGCACATCGGCCTTGGCGATGCGGGCCGCACAGCCCTTCTTCAGGCTGCGGGGAATGTTCTCATAGAAGCCGCCGCCGGTGATGTGGGACACGCCCTTGACCGTGATCTCGTCCATGACAGCCAGCACGGGCTTGACGTAGATCTTCGTGGGGGCCAGCAGGGCCTCGCCCAGGGGCTTGTCCATGCCGTCGAATGTCTTTTTCAGCACATCGGGGTTGTTGTCAATGTCAAAAATTTTGCGCACCAGCGAGAAACCGTTGGAGTGTACGCCCGTGGAGGGCAGTGCGATGATGACATCGCCCGGCTGCATCGTGGAGTTGTCCAAAATCTTTGCCTTGTCCACGACGCCGACGGTGAAGCCGGCCAGGTCGTACTCATCCTCGGGCATCATGCCGGGGTGCTCGGCGGTCTCGCCGCCCACGAGGGAGCAGCCCGCCTGGACGCAGCCCTCGGCCACGCCCTTGACGATCTCGGCAATCTTCTCCGGGATGTTCTTGCCGCAGGCAATGTAGTCGAGGAAAACCAGCGGCTTGGCACCGGCGCAGATGACGTCGTTGACGCACATGGCCACGCAGTCGATGCCGATGGTGTCGTGCTTGTCCAGCAGCATGGCGATGCGCAGCTTGGTGCCGACGCCGTCAGTGCCGGAAATCAGAACGGGATGCTCCATGCCGGTGCAGTCCAGCTCAAACAGGCCGCCGAAGCCGCCCAGACCGCCGATGCAGCTCTCGGTCATCGTGCGGGCCACATACTGCTTCATCAGCTCAACAGAGCGGTACCCGGCGGTAATATCCACGCCTGCAGCGGCGTAGCTGGCAGAATAGCTTTTTTCCATAGTAGAATAATCTCCCTTGCGAGTAAATCGTATGAATGGGGAAATGCCTTCCCCTGTGGGGGAAGGTGGCCGAGGCCCTGACCGAGGCCGGATGAGGGGTAAGCTTGCCGCTGCATCCCATGAGCGGGTGGCCGGGGAAAGGCTGCCCCTCATCAGTCACCTTCGGTGACAGCTTCCCCCTCTGGGGAAGCCTTTGAACCTTACAGCTTCTTATTCGTCTTAGACTGGCTCAGCGGTTTGTCGTAGACAATGTCCATCGTCTCGGTGGGCGGGGCGACGGGGTATTTGCCGGTAAAGCAGCCCGTGCAGAAGCCACACTTGCTGTGGATGGCCAGCTGCTGCACATGCTCAACGCTCAAATAGCCCAGCGTGTCAGACCCGACCAGCTCGTTGATCTCCTCGACGGTGTGGCCGGTGGCAATCAGGTCCTTCTCGTCGGGAATGTCGGTGCCGAAGTAGCACGGGTGGGCGAACGGCGGCGCACTGATCCGGTAGTGTACCTCGGCAGCACCGGCCTCGCGCAGCAGGCGGATGGTGCGGGAGCTCGTCGTGCCGCGGACGATGGAGTCATCGACCAGCACAACGCGCTTGCCCTTGACCGTGGACGTGATGGCGTTCAGCTTGATGCGCACGCTGCTCTCGCGCTGGGCCTGGCTGCCCTGAATGAAGGTGCGGCCTACATATTTGTTCTTGATAAAGCCCACGCCGTAGGGGATGCCGCTCTCCTGGGCATACCCGAGCGCTGCATCCAGACCGGAGTCCGGCGCGCCGATGACGACATCGGCCTCCACGGGATGCTCCTGCGCCAGGAACCGGCCCGCCTGCAGACGGGCCTCATGCACACAGGTGCCCTCAATGACGGAATCCGGGCGGGCAAAGTAGATGTACTCAAAGACGCACATCGTGTGCGGCGCGGCGCCGCAGTGGTCCTCCATCGTGCGCAGGCCGTTGCGGTCGGCAATAACGATCTCGCCGGGGCGCACGTCACGGACGAACTTCGCACCCACGGCGTCCAGCGCACAGCTCTCGCTGGCAAAGGCATAGCCGTTGCCGTCGGGCAGCTCGCCGATGCACAGCGGGCGGAAGCCGTTGGGGTCGCGCGCCGCGATCAGCTTGGTGTGAGTCATAATGACGAGGGAGTATGCGCCCTCGATGTCGTCCATCGTGCGGCTGACGGCCATCTCAATGTTCGGCGTCAGCAGACGGTTCTGGGTCAGCAGATAGGCAATGACCTCGGTGTCCGACGTGCCGTGAAAGATCGAACCGCTCATCTCGAGCTTGCGGCGCAGCTTCGGCGCGTTGACAAGGTTGCCGTTGTGGCAGACCGCCATAGCGCCCTTGCAGTGATGCAGAACCATCGGCTGCGCATTGGAACGGCTGCGCTGGCCCGCCGTGGCGTAGCGGACATGGCCGGTAGCCATCTTTGCGCCGCGGGGCAGCTCCTCCAGCACGCGCTTGGTAAAGACCTCGCTGACAAGGCCAAGATCGCGGTAGCCGGACAGCACGCCGTCGACGTTCAGCGCAATGCCGCAGCTCTCCTGGCCGCGGTGCTGCAGGGCGTACAGCGCACTGTAGACGGCGCTGACCATATCGGTCTCGCCGGTCTTGTCATACATACCGAACACGCCGCACTCCTCGTGCAGGGACTCGGTGTATTGGGAAATTTCGCTCATTTATTTGCTCCAATTGTCGGAATGGTAAAGCCGTAGGGGCGAATCCTATATCCGCCCGTGGGTCGGCTGCCTCTTGCGGGCGCATAGGGAATGCGCCCCTACGGGAAAGCGCACGGTAAATTATGCGGGTGCAATCAGCCCAGCAGGCGCTTCATGACTTCCTGGTAAGCGTCGGCTTCGCCGCCCATGTTGCGGCGGAACAGATCCTTGTCCAGATGTGCGCCGGTGGTGGCGTCCCAGAAACGGCAGGTGTCGGGGCTGATCTCGTCGGCCAGGATGATCGTGCCGTCGGACAGGCGGCCAAACTCGAGCTTAAAGTCCACCAGACGGATGTTGGCGTCCAGCATGATCTTCTTCAGCACCTCGTTGACCTTGAAGGCATACTTCGCGATGGTGTCCAGCTCCTCCTGGGTAGCCAGGTCGAGGGCCAGGGCGTAGTAGTGGTTGATGAACGGGTCGTGCAGATCGTCGTTCTTGTAGCTGTACTCGAGGATGGGAGTCTTAAAGACCTTGCCCTCGGGCACGCCCATGCGCAGGCTGAAGTGACCGGCTGCAACGTTGCGGACGATGACCTCCAGAGGCACGATCTCGACCTTCTTCACAAAGGTGTCGCGGTCATTGACCTCCTGCACGTAATGGGTGGGGATGCCCTCCTTCTCGAGCTTCTGCATCAGAGCGTTGGACAGCTTGTTGTTGACAATGCCCTTGTCGCGAATGGTGCCCTTCTTCTCACCGTCACCGGCAGTGGCGTCATCCTTGTAGTGGACCATGACGATCTCGGGATCGTTGGTAGCGAAAACCTGCTTGGCCTTGCCTTCGTACAGCTGCTCTTTAACTTCGTAATTCATGAGAAACGCTCCTTTTTATAGTATAATATAGTAAAGTATATATGTGTACCTGTCTTTGGCTTCCCCCTTGGGGGAAGCTCCCGCCCGCAGGCGGGTGATGAGGGAAAGGCTGCCGGGACAGTCCGTTTACGGGATACAGCGGCAAGGCCGCCCCTCATCCGGCCCTTCGGGCCACCTCCCCCCCCTTTGGGGGGAAGGCTCTTTTACAGTGCTGCGGCTTCGGCGGCAATGGCGGCGTCCTTCTTGGCAATCGCGGCGGCGGTGTCGGCGCGGAAGCTGTCAAGCTTCGCGGCCAGCTCGTCGTCGGCCACGGCCAGAATCGCCACAGCCAGATACGCGGCGTTCTTCGCGCCGTTCAGCGCTACGGTAGCCACGGGAAAGCCGCTGGGCATCTGCACAGTGGCCAGCAGGGCGTCCAGACCGTCCATGGCGCCGCCCTTCATCGGGATGCCCACAACGGGCAGGGTGGTGTTGGCGGCAAAGGCACCGGCCAGGTGCGCGGCCATGCCGGCAGCGCAGAGAATGACGCCGTAGCCCTCGGCACGGGCGCTCTTGGCGAACGCGGCGGCGGCCTCCGGTGTGCGGTGGGCCGAAAGAATGTGCGCCTCATACGGCACGCCGAAATCCTTCAGCACCGTGCAGGCACCCTTGACCACCGGCCAGTCACTGTCCGAGCCCATGATGATCGCAACTTTTTTCATACGTTTTGAAACCTCCCTTACAAAGCAAACAGCGCAGTGCTCCGCATCAGGATACACTGCGCTGTGGTGTCGACGTAAAAAGGGTATGATGGTACAGAACACCCGCGAAGAAGCCAATACGCTGCATTGCGTTTGCCACGGAAGATCCCCCTTTAATAAAAGTAAGATGTGCCCTGTAATTGTAGTGTAAACGCTGGGCAAAAAAAATGCAAGCGCCCGGCGGACATTTCAGCCAAAAAACGGTGCAAAAGGGTTTTGACCGTCGCTTTTTGTCGTTTTTGATGGGTCTTGGAGGGCAATTGTCATACTTTAAAACGGCCTGTAAAATTTTGCTGGTACAGGGCACAAAAATATGATAAAATAGAAAAAATACATAAACAAGGAGCTTTGTATGATTGCACCCAAACGACGCCTGACAAATCACGCCCTGCACGGCAGGGAGGAATGGTTCAAGCGCATCTTCCGCGACCAGATCGCCGAGGCTGCGGGCATCCTCGAAGTCGTGCTCTCTGGCATTGTGCTGGCGGCCCTGCTCATGAGCATTGTCCCGCTGGTGGAGCTGATGCCCGGTCTGCTGACCGATGCCGACAGCCTGGAAATCCGCACCTTTCTGGAACGTGCGCTGGACATCGTCATCGGCATCGAGTTCATCAAGATGCTGGCCAAGCACAGCCCCGGCAGCGTGCTGGAGGTGCTGCTCTACGCCATTGCCCGCCACATGATCGTCGGCCATGAGGACGCCGTGCAGAACCTGGTCAGCGTGGTGGCCATCGCGCTGATCTTCATCATCCGCAAGTATTTCTTTGTGCCGTCCTTCGGCCACAAGATGCCCGGCGGCGAAATTGCCCCGGACATGGAGCAGAAGGCCGCAGAGACCCCGGAAGCAAAAGCGGGAGACATGGCGGAATAACGCCGGCCCGTCCCCGGGGACAGCGCCGCATGGTATGCGGGGGCCATTGGTGCGAACGGCGAAAATTTGTAAGCCTGTGTGATAACTATAAATAAGAATCCCCCTTCCGGGAACTCTGTAGGGACGGATGCTCATCATCCGCCCCTACAGCCTCCCGGAAGGGGAATTCTTTATTCTACGATTTTACCAAAATTTTGCCAATCAGAACAGACCCGTGATTTTCCCGTGTACATCCACGTCAATGTCCATGGCGGCGGGGTGCTTGGGCAGGCCGGGCATCGTCATGATGCTGCCGCAGACAACGACCACAAAGCCCGCACCGGCGCTCAAACGCACCTCGCGCACATTCAGCGTGTGACCCTCGGGCGCACCCGTCAGCTTGGCGTTGTCGCTGAAGGAATACTGCGTTTTGGCAATGCAGACCGGCAGCTTGCCATAACCCAGCGCGGTCAGCTCGTCCAGCGTCTTTTTTGCGGCGGCGGTGTAGCTTACGCGGCCTGCGCGGTAGATCTTCGTGGCGACGGCCTCGATCTTATCCGTCAGCGGCGCGTCCAGCTCGTAGGTGTACTGCACCTCGGCGCTGTCGTCCAGGATGGACAGCACGGTCTCGGCCAGCGCCTTGCCGCCCTCGCCGCCCTTGGCAAAGACCTCGCTCAGGGCGCAGGGCACACCGGCTTTGCTGCAGACGTCATAAATAACATCCATCTCCTCCGCAGTGTCGGTGGGGAAGGCGTTGATGGCAACGCAGACCGGCAGACCAAAGCCCTGCAGGTTCTCGATGTGGCGGGCCAGGTTCACGCTGCCCGCACGCACGGCCTCGGCGTTGGGCTTGCCCAGATCGGGCTTGGCCACGCCGCCGTGGGACTTGAGCGCGCGCACCGTGGCCACCAGCACAACGGCGGCGGGGTGCAGCCCGGCATAGCGGCACTTGATGTCAAGGAACTTCTCCGCGCCCAGATCCGCGCCGAAGCCGGCCTCGGTCACAACGTAGTCGGCCAGCTTGAGGCTCAGCCTGGTGGCAATGGCACTGTTGCAGCCGTGGGCAATGTTGGCGAACGGACCGCCGTGGATGATGGCGGGGTTGTGCTCCAGCGTCTGGACAAGGTTCGGGTCGAGCGCATCCTTCAAAAGTGCGGTCATCGCGCCCGCCGCGCCGATCTGCCCGGCGGTGACGGGCTGGCCGTCGTAGGTGTAGGCGCAGACGATGCGGGACAGGCGGGCCTTTAAGTCCTCCAGATCGGTGGCCAGGCAGAACACCGCCATGACCTCGCTGGCAACGGTGATGTCAAAGCCGTCCTCACGCGGGGTGCCGTTGACCTTGCCGCCGAGGCCGTCCACGATGAACCGCAGCTGGCGGTCATTCATGTCCATGCAGCGCTTCCAGGTGATGCGGCGGGGGTCAATGTTCAGCGGGTTGCCCTGCTGGATCGAGTTGTCGATCATGGCAGCCAGCAGGTTGTTGGCCGCGCCGATGGCGTGGATGTCGCCGGTAAAGTGCAGGTTGATGTCCTCCATCGGCACGACCTGAGCATAGCCGCCGCCGGCAGCGCCGCCCTTGATGCCGAACACGGGGCCAAGCGACGGCTCGCGCAGGCAGAGCATCGTTTTTTTGCCCAGCGCGTTCATGGCGTCCGCCAGACCGACGCTCGTCGTGGTCTTGCCTTCGCCCGCGGGCGTGGGGCTGATGGCGGTGACTAAGATCAGCTTGCCCTCGGGCTTGTCAGCCTTGGCCAGCTTGTGGTTCAGCTTGGCCTTGTAGTGGCCGTAGGGGATGACGTCCTCGCCCTGCAGGCCCAGATTGGCGGCGATTTCGGTGATGGGCTGCATTTTGGCGGCCTGAGCAATTTCGATGTCACTCAACATTGTACGATTCCTCCGTTTTTGTAAAAACAATAAAGGGCTGCACACACCATACTCCAGTGTATGCAGCCCAGACGGTCGGCTTAAAAGGCAAGTGATAACGCCGCGTCCCCTGTGGTAAGCCCCACAATATCCCGTCGGTCAGCGGCCTTGCGATATTCTTACTGTAGCATAGGAACGCGGGTTTGTCAAGAGAAACAACCGGAGCTGTTCTTACGCTGCTTTTGCGCTGCTCTTGCGTTGTAGGGGCCGATGGTGAGCATCTGTCCCTACAAGTTCCGAAATGTCGGCAGGGTCATACCGTCCCTTCCCCACAGCCCCACTTTTTGAAATACCGTCCCATGCTGACAAGCTGCATCTTGAACTTGCCCGCGTCGCGCATGGGGGCGCGGTGCCACGCATGAATGGCGGAAAACTGCGGAGCCAGCCAGACGGTGCCCTTCTGCAGCACCTTCTGGGTCAGGTCAGCGTCCTCCACATACATGAAATACCCGGGGTCAAACCCGCCGATTTCCTTGAACACATCGGTGCGCACGGCCATAAAGCTGCCGGTGCAGAACTCGATGCGGCGGGGCACGGTCAGATCCTCATCCTGCATCGTGTAGTGGTCGTCGGCCTTCTTAAAGCAGCCGCCGAGCTTCGGAGCCAGCTGCCGCGCCAGCAGCAGCCAGGGCGTCGGCTTGCGGCGGGGCAGGTGCTGCAGCTTGCCGTCCGGGTAGCGCAGCTGGGGCGTTGCCATGGCGGCCCCGGGCCGGGCCAGCAGCCACGCGGCCATGTCCTCCAGCACGTCGTCGGTCAGCAGGATGTCCGGGTTCAGAATAAAGTGTACGTCGCTGGTCAGACGATCCAGCACATAGTTGTGGCCCTTGCCGAAGCCAATATTCTTTTCCAGCGGCAGCACAGTCACGCGGCTGTCGCCGAAATCCGTCTCTGCCAGCTGCCTGCCGCAGCCGTCGGGACTGCCGTTGTCCACGACATACAGGGCAAGATCCGGGGCAAGGGTATAGTGCAGGATGCTGCGCACCGCGGCGCAGACCTCGTCATAATCACAGTACGCCACAATGCAGGCGCTGATTTTGGGCATAGTAAGCTCCTTGAGACAAAATTCTACTAACGGGGAACCTGTAGGGGGCGGATGCAGGCATCTGCCCCTATAAATGGGCTATTACTTCTCCAACGCTTCCAGACGGCTCAGATCATACGGCGTGTCCTGATACACGTAGTAGTTCAGCCAGTTCGTGTACAGCAGATACCCGTGGGCGCGCCAGCGGAACAGCGGGTCGCGGCTCGGATCGTCGTCGGGGTAGTAGTTGCACGGGATGCTGATGGGCTTGCCGGCCTTCACATCGCGCTTATACTCCCTGTCCAGTGTATATTTGTCGTACTCGGGGTGGCCGATGACAAAGATCTGCCGCCCGGACTCGGTGGAAAGCAGCATCGGCCCGGCAATGTCGCTCTCGGCCAGAATGCGCAGGTCGCCGCAGGCGTCGATGGCGGAGCGGTCCAGCCCGGCCCAGCGGCTGTGCGGGGCGTAGAATACCTCGTCGAAGCCGCGCACCAGCGGGTTGGAAGGCCGTGTCACACGATGCTCAAACACGCCGAACATCTTCTTGTCCAGATGCACCTTGGGGATGCCGAAGTGGTAGTACAGCCCCGCCAGCGCACCCCAGCACAGGTGGATGGTGGAGTAGACGTTCTCCTTGGTGTAGTCCATGATGCGGCAGAGCTCGTCCCAGTAGTCAACGTCCTCGTAGTCCAGGTCCTCAATCGGCGCGCCGGTGATGATCATGCCGTCAAAGCGCTCGTTTTTGATCTCGTCAAACGTCTTGTAGAACGCCTTCATGTGCTCGGGCGCGGTGTGGGTCGTGCTGTGGGTCGCCGTCTGCAAAAAGGTGACCTGCACCTGCAAAGGGCTGTTTGCCAGCAGGCGGGCCAGCTGGGTCTCGGTCACGATCTTGGTCGGCATCAGGTTTAAAATCAGGATGCGCAGCGGGCGGATATGCTGGCTCATCGCGCGCTCCTGGTGCATGACAAATACATTTTCCTGCTGCAATTCCTCGTAAGCAGGCAGGTCTTTCGGGATGATAAGAGGCATAGGGAAGGACTCCTTATTCAGAATACCTTTATTATAAAGGTTTCCCCCGCAAAAAGCAACAAAAAAGCACTCCCGGTGCAAAACCGGGAGTGCGGCGGCGCTTACCGCTTATTCGTACTTGACGTTGTCGATCAGGTTCTGCATGACGTCGCTCTGCAGAACGTTCATCTTGATGTAGTTCTCACCATAGGCGGAGACATACTGGCTCGGGTCGGTGGTGCCGTAGTAGCGGCCAAAGTCAGCGTTCATGGTGGCGGTGTCGCACTTGAAGCCGGTCTTTTCGGCCACGGCCTGCATCAGCAGGGCCTGCTGGGTGATGGACTTGATGCTGTCGTTGGCATCTGCCAGATAGGCATCCACGCTGTCATAGCTGCTGCCCATCATGCCGGAGGAAAGCAGGGTGTTCATGTCGGTGCCGTATTTCTGGGCGTTGGTGTAAATGCGGTACAGCAGCACATCGCGGTAGTAGTCCAGCGCGGTCTGCGGCAGCTCGTCCGCGTAGCTGGCCTTGTCATGCAGGTCGGTGTAAACGTCACTGGCCTGGTTGTCATAGAGCATCGTGGACTTGACGAAGGCTTTCAGCTCATCGACGCTGTTCAGGCTCATGCTCTCGCCGAGATTTTCCTTGACCCAGTCGTCGGTCAGCTCGGGGGTGACGGACTCCTTGATGTAGTTCAGGGTCGTCTCAAAGACGGCTTCCTTGCCGTTCAGGTCCTCATTGCCGTAATCCTCGGGGAAGGTGACCGTGACGTCAAAGGTCTCGCCGGGGGTATGGCCGACGATCTGATCTTCAAAGTTGTCAATGTAGGTGCCGCTGCCCAAAGTCAGGTCAGCGCCGCTGCCCTTGGTGTCGCCGCCGTCGAAAGCAACGCCGTCGATGCGGCCCACGTAGTCAATGTTGACCGTATCGCCGTCCGCGGCTGCGCGGTCCTTGATCTCATTCGTGGTCGCAAAGTTGGACAGCACGTTGGAATCAATGTAATCATTGATGTCGTCGTCGCTGACCTGGCCCAGGTCGGCGCTGATCGTGATGTCCGCGTAGTCGTCGGGCAGGGTGACATAATCGGTGGCGGTCACGCCCTTGAGATAACCGTTCTCGTCAAACGCATCGGAAAAGCTGAAATCAGCCAGATAGGCGTACTCGGCGTCCGCGGTCTCAGCGCTGGCCTTCTCGGCGGTGTCAGCCGTCTCGGCGGTAGATTCAGCGGCCTCGGAGGCGGCGGTGTCAGCGGTATTGCCGCAGGCCGCAAGCACAGCAGTCATGCCAACAGCCATGCCAAGGGCTGCCACACGGCGGAAATTCTTCAGTTTCATGGAATTCTCCTGTCTTTTTCAAAATTGTATACTTTCTTATTATACACGCTTTTTCGGAAAAGTAAAATGAAATTGCTGTGAAAATGTGGTATAATGGCAAAATACAAACAACAAGGAGACATACACCATGGAAAAATCCAAAATTGACCGCATCAACGCGCTGGCAAAAAAGGCCAAGGCCATCGGTCTGACCGAGCGTGAGACCGCCGAGCGCGACGCTTTGCGCAAGGAGTATCTGGCCGATATGCGCGCGGCCTTCAAACAGCAGCTCGACAGCACCTATGTCCAGACTGCGGACGGCGCAAAGATCCCCTATGCCGAGTACGCGAAGCTCTCTAAGCATTGATCTGCCCCTGCAACTGCGCCAACGAAAACATTTGAATCTTGTACAAAACAGCTATAGTATTCTCTTGACAAATATGGTATAATACAGGACGGCAGCGGATCCCGGAGATTCCGGAAAAGGCTGAAATGCCTATTTACTTACAAAAGAGGTAGAAACGTATGCTTACTTCCATTACCGGCATCAACTGGGGCGACGAGGGCAAGGGCCGCATGGTCGACCTGCTCAGCCAGGACTATGACATTGTTGCGCGCTATCAGGGCGGCGACAATGCAGGCCACACCGTCAAGAACGAGCGCGGCAAATTCGTCCTGAACCTGATTCCCTCCGGCATTCTGCGCCCCGACGTTGTCTGCGTTATGGGCGGCGGCATGGTCATCGACCCCGAGCACCTCGAGAAGGAAATCACCTCCCTGACCGAGAAGGGTGTTGAGATCAGCCCCAAAAACCTGAAAATCTCTGACCGTGCGACCATCACCATGCCGTTCCATGTCGCACAGGACGGCCTTGAGGAGGAGCGCCTGTCCAAGACCGGCGCTCAGTTCGGCTCCACCAAGCGCGGCATCGCCTACAGCTACGGCGACAAGTACATGAAAAAGACCCTGCGCATGGGCGACCTCGTCCACATGGACGCCGGTGTCAGGAAGCGTCTGGAGACCATCGTCGAGTCCAAGAACCTGACCATGGAGAAGATCTACGGCCAGAAGCCTGTCAGCGTTGACGAGATGTGGGCCTGGTGCGAGAAATATTCCAAGCTGTTTGCCCCCTACATCTGCGATGTGGGCGACTATCTGGACAAGGCTGACCGCGAGGGCAAGAAGATCATGTTCGAGGCCCAGCTGGGCGCTCTGCGGGACATCGACTTCGGCATCTATCCTTACACGTCTTCCTCCAACACCGTGTCCGCCTATGCACCCATCGGTGCGGGCATCCCGGGCCACAAGCTGAACCTCTCCATCGGCATTATGAAGGCTTATTCCTCCTGCGTCGGTGAGGGCCCCTTCACCACGGAGCTGGCTATGACCGAGGCAGAAAAGGACGTGCTGCGTGAGCACGGCCATGAGTACGGCGCCGCCACGGGCCGTCCCCGCCGCGTCGGCCCGTTCGACGCTGTGGCAAGCCGCTACGGCGTGCAGTGCCAGGGCTGCGATGAACTGGCCCTGACCCTGCTGGACGTCCTCGACTACATGGAGGAAGTGCCCATCGTCACCGCCTACAAGCTGACCGACGGCAGCACGACTACCCGCTTCCCCATGGGCAAGACGCTGGACGACGCCCAGCCCGTTGTCGAGACCGTGCCCGGCTGGCACTGCGACATCACCGGCGTGCGCAGGTTTGAGGACCTGCCCCAGGCTGCTCAGAACTATGTCACACGTCTGGAGGAGCTGGTCGGCTGCAAGATCAAGTATATCTCCGTCGGCCCCGAGCGCGATGCCTGCATCGTGCGGAAGTAATTTTTCTCCTTGGCCCCCTCCCAGAGGAGGCAAGAACTTATAACCAACCAAAAGGCAGACCCTTACAAGGTCTGTCTTTTTCTAAAAAAGGGGGCATTCCCACTGATTCAGCTTTTAATACGGACTTTCGTCAAAAATTATAAAAGCACCGCGGATCGCGCCGTCCGCACGGCCTACGGAAACCTGGCCTGCATCGTCAGCGTGGTGTGTAACCTACTGCTGGCGGGCGGCAAGATCGCCGTCGGTGTACTGACCGGCAGCGTTGCCATCACCGCCGACGGCATGAACAACCTGTCCGATGCCAGCTCCAATATCGTCAGCCTCGTCGGCTTCAAGCTCGGCGCGCGCCCGGCGGACTCGGAGCATCCCTACGGCCATGCCCGGTATGAGTATCTGGCCGGGCTGGCGGTCTCTGTCATGATCCTGGTCATCGGCGTGGAGCTTTTGAAGGAGAGCTTTGCCAAGGTTCTGCACCCGACGGAGGTCGCTTTCAGCTGGCTCATGGTTGCAGTACTGATTGCGTCCATCCTCGTCAAGCTCTGGATGAGCAGGCTGAACCGGCAGATCGGCACGGCCATCGACTCGGAAACGCTGCTGGCTACCGCCGCCGATGCCCGCAACGATGTTATCACGACGGCAGCGGTTCTGGCAGCCACGATTCTGACAAAGCTCACCGGCTTTGCCCGCATTGACGGACTGATGGGTATCGGTGTGGCGGCGTTCATTTTGTACAGCGGTGCAATGCTCGTCAAAGACACCATCAATCCGCTGCTGGGTGCAGCGCCTGACTCGGATCTGGTCGAGCATATCGAGAAAAAGGCCCTGAGCTATCCCGGCGTGCTGGGCGTGCACGATCTGATGATCCACGACTACGGCCCCGGCAGCCGCCTGGTCAGCTTCCATCTGGAAATGGATGCTAAGGACAACGTCATGCGCAGCCACGATGTCATTGACCGTATTGAGCGGGACCTGCTTGTGGAGGATGGGCTGATCGCGACGATCCACTTTGACCCCGTCGTGACCGGTGACCCCCACGCGGACGAGCTGAAGGCGTTTTTGCAGCGTGAGGTCGAGGAGCTCGCGCCGCTGGCCAACATCCACGACCTGCGCATTGTGCCCGGCCCGACACATACAAACGTGATTTTTGACTGTGCCGTCCCTGCCGAGTACATGACCGACAAACAGCACCGGGGCGTCAAGCTCGTCAATGCCCTGCGCAATGCCGTACAGGCCAAGTGGCCCGACCATTTCTGTGTCATAAAGCTGGAACCGGACTATGCGCCGGTACACCACGAATAAAAGAAGCAAGCCTGTAGGGGCAGGGCATGCCCTGCCCTCAACGTAAAATCCATAGCGATGTGGCGGCAAGGCTGCGGGCCGGACATGTCCGGCCCCTACCGAGCACCATTACGGAAAGTAAAACTATATAAAGGAGAGGTATCCCCATGGACTACAACAAAGCTGCTCTGGAGCTCCACAGCAAGTTCCCCGGCAAGATCGCCGTGCAGAGCCTTTGCGAATGCAAGGACCGCGATGCGCTGTCCACCGCCTATACCCCCGGCGTGGCCGAGCCGTGCCGCAAGATCAAGGCAAACCCCGATGACGTCTACACCTACACGATGAAGGGCCGCACTGTCGCCGTCGTCACGAACGGCACTGCTGTGCTGGGTCTGGGCAACATCGGCCCCGAGGCCGGTCTGCCGGTCATGGAGGGCAAGTGCGTCCTGTTCAAGGAGTTCGGCGGCGTCGATGCGTTCCCCATCTGCCTGAATGCCAAGACGAAGGAGGAGGTCATCGCTGCGGTCAAGGCCATTGCCCCTACCTTCGGCGGTATCAATCTGGAGGACATCCGCAGCCCCGAGTGCTTTGAAATCGAAGCCGAACTCGAGCGTGACCTCGACATCCCCGTGTTCCACGACGACCAGCACGGCACAGCCATCATCGTGCTGGCGGGTGTGCTCAACGCCCTGAAGGTCGTCGGCAAGCGCATTGAGGACGTCAAGATCGTCCAGAACGGCCCCGGCGCGGCGGGCACGGCCATCATCCACATGCTGCAGGTCGCGGGCGCTAAGAACATCGTCGCCGTTGATGAGCACGGCATCCTCTACCCGAACCGCCCCGCGGGCCTTGAAGGCCACAAGGGCAGGCTGGCCGAGGAGACGAACCCCGACAAACTGACCGGCGGTCTGGCCGAGGCCATACGGGACGCGGACATCTTCATTGGTACGTCGATTGCGGGCGCATTGACCCCCGAACTGGCCGCCACGATGGCGAAGGACGCGATTGTGTTCGCCATGGCGAATCCCACGCCCGAGATCATGCCCGACCTCGCTAAGCAGGCGGGCGTCCGCGTCATCGGCACGGGCCGCAGCGACTTCCCGAACCAGGTCAACAATGTACTGGCGTTCCCCGGCATCTTCAAGGGTGCGCTGTCCGTCCGTGCGCGGGACATCAACCCCGCCATGAAGATGGCCGCCGCCAAGGCCATCGCAGGTCTCATCCCCGACGACGAGCTGAACGAGGAAAACATCCTGCCCAAGGCATTTGACCCCCGCGTGGCCGATGCCGTCGCCGCTGCCGTCGCACAGGCCGCGAGAGAAAGCGGCGTGGCGCGCGTATGAGCATCCGTGAAATTCCCGCCGCCGCCATCACCGATGCAGTGGAGGCTCTCTGCATCGAGGCCAACACCCGGCTGCCCGCCGACGTAAAGGCTGCACTGGATGCCGCCGAGGCCGCCGAGCCGTGGCCGCTGGCAAAGGAGACACTGGGCTTATTGCAGCAGAATCTCTGCGTTGCGAAAGAGAAAGACCTGCCCATCTGCCAGGACACCGGCATGGCCTGCGTCTTTATCGAACTGGGCCAGGACGCCCACATTGACGGCGACCTGACCGATGCCGTCAACGAGGGCGTGCGCCGCGGCTACGAGAATGCATTCTTACGCAAATCCATCACCGCCGACCCGCTGCAGCGCGTCAACACGGGGGACAACACCCCGGCATTCCTGACCGTGCATCTTGTGCCGGGCAGCGGCTGCAAAATCACCGTCGCCCCCAAGGGCGCGGGCAGTGAGAACATGAGCCGCCTTGCCATGCTCAAGCCAGCCGACGGCGTCGAGGGCGTGAAAAAATTCGTGCTTGACACGGTGGAGCAGGCCGGAGCCAACCCCTGCCCGCCCATTGTGCTGGGTATCGGTATCGGCGGTAGCTTCGACCACTGCGCAGCGCTGGCCAAAAAGGCACTGCTGCGCCCGCTGGACGAACCCAACGCCGACCCGTATTATGCGGCGCTGGAAAAGGAACTGCTGGACGCCATCAATGCCACAGGCTTTGGCCCGCAGGGCTTTGGCGGTGCCACGACCTGTCTGGGGGTTGCCATTGAGCAAAAGCCTACCCATGTGGCCTGCCTGCCCGTGGCCGTCAACATCAGCTGCCACGTCACCCGCCGCGCCAGCCGCACGCTGTAAGGAGGCGCAACGATGCAATATGTACTGAAAACGCCCCTCTCCAAGCAGGACCTTGCGCCGCTGAAGGCAGGGGACACCGTGCTGCTGTCGGGCGTGGTCTACACCGCCCGTGACGCCGCCCACGCCCGCATGATGGAGCTGCTGGACAAGGGCGAGCCGTTGCCGTTCCCCATTGAGGGCGCGGCCATCTACTACGTCGGCCCCACGCCGGAGCGCCCGGGCTGTGCCATCGGCGCGGCAGGCCCCACGACCTCGGGCCGTATGGACGCCTACACGCCGCGGCTGCTGGATCTGGGACTGGCCTGCATGATCGGCAAGGGCAAGCGCACCGATGCCGTCAAGCAGTCCGTCGTCAAAAACGGCGCGGTCTATCTGGCCGCCATCGGCGGGGCCGGTGCCCTGATGGCCGGCAGTGTGCAGAGCTGCGAGATCATTGCGTGGCCGGACCTCGGCTGTGAGGCGGTGCGTAAGCTGGTGGTTAAGAACTTCCCGCTGACGGTCCTGCTGGACACCCACGGCGGCGACCTGTACCAGAGCGGCCCCGCTGCTTACCTCGCCAGCCGGGAGCACAACGCATGAGCCGCAGACGGATGGCAAAGTGCCTGGCCCTCTGCGCATTGGCGCTGGCCGTCTGCGTCGGCATAGCGGCGGCGCTGGTCATCTCCAAAAAATGGCAGAGAGCTGCCGAAGCTGCCGCTGCGGCCAGTGCCGCTGCTGCCAGCGAGGCCGCCAAAGCCGCCGAGGAGGAGGCTGCCCGCGCCGCCAGTGAAGCCGCCGAGGCAGCCCGTCAGGAGGAAGAACGCCTGGCCGCCGAAGCAGCCGCCGCGAAGCGTGCCGAACAGGTCACCGCTGCGCAGACCGAGCACGACAGCGTGCAGTACGGCGATAAGCTGGGCCGCATCTGGGTCGAAGGCACAAACGTGGACTGCGCCCTCTATTGGGGCGACAGCGAGGGCCAGTTTGGCCGCGGCGCGGGCTGCCGCGCCGAGAGTGACTGCGTCCTGCCCGGCGAGAACGGCACAGTCTTTATCGGCGGGCATACGGGCACGTACTTCTCGGACCTTGGCTCGACGCAGCTCGGTGCCATCATTCATCTGGAGACCGACTGGGGCGACTTTACCTATAAAGTCACCGACATGCAGGTCATTCAGGAGACCGACGTCGATAAGGTGCGCTGGGGTGCCGAGGAGCCCAGCTGCATCCTGTACACCTGCTACCCCTTCGGCATCCTGACCCACACCCCCCAGCGCTACGCCGTCTATGCAGACCCCGTCAGCGCCGACGAGTACGGTGTGGTACCGGCAGAGACAACCGAAAAATAAAAATGATCGAGGTACATCCCCCCGCAGGGGATATACCTCGGTCATTTCCTTTGGTGCGGCTAACAGGACTTGAACCTGCACGTCGTGGACACTGGACCCTAAAACCAGCGCGTCTGCCAATTCCGCCATAGCCGCATAACAAAATTAGTATACGTTTTTTTGTGCGGTTTGTCAATGGCAAAACTATATTGACACGGGCATCCGTTTTAATAAAGGAAGGCTTGCGCACAATTTACGTTTTATCTATGGACGTGTGTCCCTGCTGTACGGTATACTATAGGAAAACCGCCTGCCAGCCTGTGACCACGGAGGTAGACTTTGAAAAAGAACATCCTAGCCAAGCTCTCGCCCTTCCATTTTTTGATGCTGCTGATCGCGGGCATCATCAATGCTATCGGTGTAACGCTGTTTATTGCGCCGGTACAGCTGTACGACAGCGGCATCTCCGGCACATCCATCCTGCTCTCCCAGCTGACGCCGGACTATCTTTCGCTGTCCTTCTTCCTGATCCTGCTCAACATCCCGCTGCTGCTGTTCGGCTTCAAGCGGCAGGGGGCGGTGTTCTCGATTTACGCCATCTTCACGGTCTGCGTCTACTCGGTGGCGGCCTGGCTCATCACCGATGTGCTGCCCATCGACGTCAGCATTGCCTCGCCGCTGGCGGGCACGGATTTGTTTTTGTGTGCGCTGTTCGGCGGCATCATCTCGGGCGTTGGCAGCGGCCTGGCCATCCGCTACGGCGGCGCGATGGACGGCATTGAGGTCGTCGCCGTCATCTTTGCAAAGCCGCTCGGGCTGTCCGTCGGTACATTTGTGCTGATTTACAACGTGCTGCTGTACATGATCTGCGGCATCGTCATGGGCAGCTGGATACTGCCGCTCTATTCCATCGTCACCTACGCGGCGGGCTCCAAGACCGTGGACTTCATCGTGGACGGCCTTGACAGCGCCAAGGCAGCCATGATCATCACGACCCACCCGGACGAGATCGCCCGCGCCGTGTCGGAGGAATTCGGCACGGGCCTGACCATCATAGACGCCCACGGCTTCTACTCGGACACGCCCAAGACGGTGCTGTACGTTGTGGTCAACCGCTTCCAGACCGTCAAGCTCAAGACGCTGGTCAAGGGTGTCGACGCAAACGCCTATATGGCCATCAGCCCGGTGGCCGACCTGCTGCACGGCAGCAAGGAAGAAGAAACCGCCTGACCCAAGCCCCCTGCATCCCCGCGATGCAGGGGGCATTTTGTGACATAATCCGCGTACTGCCTGCACATTCTAATCCCAAAGCGAGGGATGAATATGCACCGACACAAATTTTTACGGCATGCGGCGGCTGTCCTGGCGGCAGCGGCCCTGCTGGCGGCTGTGGTACTGGCGGGCCTGGCGGCGGCTCTGCCGGATACACTTTACACCGACGGCCCGGCGGCGGAGCTGGAAATTGCCTCGATGCCCTACCTGACCGTAAAAAAACGGCAGGGGAGCGTGGCCGCGGACAGCACGACGCCTGACACAAGCGCCAACGTCACGCTGACGCTGTTTGGCACGCTGCCGGTCAAGACCGTGCGTGCCGTCAGCACCGAGCGGCGCATCGTGCAGGTCTGCGGGACACCGTTCGGCGTCAAGCTGTTCTCCGACGGGGCGCTTGTCGTGGCGTTCTCGGATCGCTACACGGCGCTGGGCAGTGAGAACCCCGCCAAGGCAGCCGGGCTGCGGCTGGGCGATTTGATCGTCTCCGCCAACGGCAGGCCGGTACGCAGCAACGAGGACCTGACCGCGGCCATTCAGGCGGCGGGCGGCGCACCCCTGACCGTGGTGTATCGGCGCAGCGGTGCCCGGCACACGGCGACGCTGACCCCGACGGCGGACGAAAACGGTCACTACAAGGCGGGCGTCTGGGTGCGGGACTCGGGCGCGGGCATCGGCACCATGAGCTTTGTGGACCCGCAGCGCGGCACATTCGCGGGGCTGGGGCATTCCATCAGCGATGCCGACACAGGTGCGGACCTGACGCTGCTCTCCGGGGAAATCGTCCCGGTGACGATTACCGGCTGCATCCGCGGCGCAGCGGGCAGCCCGGGCGAGCTGCGCGGGGAGTTCGCCGCCGCACCAGCCGGAACCGTGTTGGCCAACGACGCCGCCGGGGTCTACGGCAGCTACACCGGCAGCTGCACCGCCCCGGTACTGCCCGTGGCAAATTTGCAGGAGGTCACGCCCGGCGAGGCCGAGCTGTGGACCACTGTGCTGGGCACGACGGCGCAGCCCTATACGATTCAGGTCGAGCGTGTGACGATGACCGGCAGCGACCCGAACCGAAACCTGCTGATCCGCGTGACGGACAAGCGCCTGCTTGACGCCACCGGCGGCGTAGTGCAGGGCATGAGCGGTTCGCCCATCGTGCAGAATGGCCGTCTGGCGGCAGTGCTTACCCATGTGCTGGTGAACGATCCGAGCAGAGGCTACGCAATCTTTGCGACAACCATGCTGGAAAAAGCGGATGCTGTCGCCAGCAGAAAATGAGCGCCGAAAGTGGGACGCACCGGACGAAAAAGCGGGACTGCTGACCGACAACAAAAACCACGAAAAGAATAAAATGATGTTGATACGTGTACTATTTTGCCGATGACTGACGAATTATAGAAAAAATTGTCGAACGAAAATTTCGGGAAATACCGATAAACAGCGGGAAATCTATTGATAAATGTGGGAAAATATGGTAGAATTCCCAATGTAAACAGAAACCGAGCGAAGTTTACGCGCGGGGTACGCGCAGCTCAAAATGTATGGAGGATATGTGACGATGGAAAAGATCAAATTTGTAATGACCGACACGGACACGCAGGTGTCCGCTGTGTGCCGCCGTGCGCTGGAAGCCAAAGGCATTGCCGTGACCGTCTGTGAGAAGAACGGCACCAAGGCCCTGGAAACCCTTCTGGCCGTTCATCCGCAGGCCGTTCTGCTGGATGCGTTCATGCCGGACTTGGACGCGATCACGGTCAAGCAGCGCTACGAGGCCCAGAACACCAGCAGCACCCACACGACGTTCTTCGTCACGGGGGCATTCCAGAGCGAGGAGATGGAGCAGGAACTTCTTGACAGCGGGTTCTCGTTCTTCTTCGTCAAGCCGTTTGACGAGTCGGTCCTCGTCAGCCGTGTGCTGAAGGCGGCGGGCAACACAATGCGCCCGCAGGTCGTCTCGCAGGACAGCGATGAGTTGACCGTGACGGAAATTCTGCACCAGATCGGCGTACCCGCGCACATCAAGGGTTACCAGTTCCTGCGCGACGCCATTCTGCTGACGATCTCCGATCACGGGTACATCAACGCCGTGACCAAGCGGCTTTATCCCGAAATCGCCAAGCGCAACATGACCACGGCCAGCCGCGTCGAGCGCGCGATCCGCCACGCCATCGAGGTCGCCTGGGACCGCGGCGACGTGGACACGCTGAACAGCTACTTTGGCTACACGATCCACAACCTGCGCGGCAAACCGACGAACAGTGAGTTTATTGCCATGATAAGCGATAAAATTCGTCTGGACAAAAAGCGGCATGCGTAAACTGCCCGCCGCCCGGTTGCCACACTCCCAACTTCGTGTTATAATACATTTATTATAAGACAATACCAAAACAAAAGCACCGCAGGATGCACACTGCGTCCGCCGGTGCCGCCAAAATAACACGGAGAAGGAATCGGCTATGGACAAAATGCTTAAAATTGCGGTTGCGGGAACAGGCTATGTGGGACTTTCCATTGCAACGCTGCTGGCGCAGCACCACGAGGTCTGCGCGATTGACGTGATCCCGGCCAAGGTTGATCTCATCAACCGGCGCAAATCTCCGATCCGGGACGAATACATTGAAAAATACCTGGCCGAAAAGGAACTGAAACTGACCGCCACACTTGACCCGGCACAGGCGTACAGCGGCGCGGACTTTGTCGTCATCGCCGCGCCCACAAACTACGACAGCCGCACCCAGCACTTTGACACCTCGGCTGTCGAGGCGGTCATTCAGCTTGTCATGCAGTACAACCCCAACGCCGTCATGGTCATCAAGTCGACGATTCCCGTGGGCTACACGGTGTCGGTGCGCGAAAAATTCGGCAGCAGCAACATCATCTTCAGCCCCGAATTCCTGCGCGAGTCGAAGGCACTCTACGACAACCTTTACCCGAGCCGCATCATTGTCGGCACTGACCTGAACGACCCGCGCCTGGTGGAGGCCGCGCACACCTTTGCGGGGCTGCTGCAGGAGGGAGCTATCAAGGAAAACATCGACACGCTGTTCATGGGCTTCACCGAGGCCGAGGCTGTCAAGCTGTTTGCCAACACCTATCTGGCGCTGCGCGTGGCGTACTTCAATGAGCTGGACACCTACGCCGAGAGCAAGGGTCTGAATACCCAGCAGATCATCGACGGTGTCTGCCTTGACCCGCGTATCGGCAGCCACTACAATAATCCCAGCTTCGGCTACGGCGGCTACTGCCTGCCCAAGGATACCAAGCAGCTGCTGGCCAACTATGCCGATGTGCCCGAAAAGCTGATCGAGGCCATTGTTGACAGCAACCGCACCCGCAAGGACTTTATCGCGGATCGTGTGCTGAAGCTGGCCGGGTACTACGGCTACGCCGACGAGAATGAGTATGACGCCGGCAGGGAAAAGCCCGTGACCATCGGCGTCTACCGCCTGACGATGAAGAGCAACAGCGATAACTTCCGCCAGAGCTCGATTCAGGGTGTCATGAAGCGCATCAAGGCCAAGGGGGCGACGGTCATCATCTATGAGCCGACGCTGCAGGATGGCGAGACCTTCTTTGGCAGTGTTGTTGTCAACGATTTGGACAGGTTCAAGGTACAGTCGCAGGCCATTCTGGCAAACCGCTATGACAAATGCCTGGACGACGTAAAGGAAAAGGTCTACACGCGCGACATCTTCCGCCGCGATTGACCGCGTTTGCCATGCTGTTTATGCAGCTGCGCCGCGCCCCGGTGACCCGGGGCACGGCAGCAGCTGCTTTATTTTTTTTGAAATTCAGGCAAAATCCGGCAGAAAATTGTAAAAACGCGCTTGACAGATGTCCCTCCTTCGTGTATAATCATACCTGTTGTTTGCCTCTGTAGCTCAGTCGGTAGAGCAGGGGACTGAAAATCCCCGTGTCATTGGTTCGATTCCGATCGGAGGCACCATTTTATGCGGCCGTAGCTCATCTGGTAGAGCGCCACCTTGCCAAGGTGGAGGTAGCGAGTTCGAGCCTCGTCGGCCGCTCCACTTTTGACCACCCTTTGGGGTGGTTTTTTTGTGCCGAAATCTCACCAAAATAGTGCATACCTCGGCTTTTGCCCATTGACAGCGGCACTTTTATAACAGTATACTTAAACTGTTCTTTTGCGAAAGCGGAAGAACGATTTGCGGTATAGTATTAAAAGGAGTGCGGAATCATGAAAAACTCGAATAGCAAAACCTTCGTTGCCGTCGGCATCGGCGCAGCCCTGTTCTTTGTTCTGGGGCGCTTTGTCGCTATCCCCAGCCCGGTGCCCAACACCAACATCAGCCTGCAGTACGCGGTGCTCGGTCTGCTGGCCGCCATGTACGGCCCTGTGGCCGGCGCCCTGATCGGCTTCATCGGCCATGCCCTCATCGACCTGTCCTGGGGCGGCATCCCGTGGTGGAGCTGGGTCATCGCCTCCGCCTTCACCGGCGTGGTCGTCGGCCTGTTTGCCAAGAAGCTGAATGTGCAGGAGGGTGACTTCAACAAGCGTAAGGTCGCCACCTTCGCCATCGCCAATGTCGTGGCCCATGCCATTGCCTGGATCGTCGTTGCGCCTGTGCTGGACATCCTGATCTACGCCGAGCCCGCCAAAAAGGTCTTTGCACAGGGCGCGTTTGCCGCTGTGTCCAACATCATCACGGCTGTCGTCGTCGGCGGCCTGCTGATTCTGGCCTACACCAAGACCATCGCCAAGAAGGGTTCTCTGGACAAAGAGTGATCCGCTGTTAAACCCGTATGCCTTCCCACAAACGCGGGAAGGCATTTTGCTGTTCCACCACAATTTCCCCTGCGAGGTGCCGTATGGCTGAAACGAGAACCCCGATCATATCCTTCAAAAATTTTTCCTTCCAATATCGCGCCCAGAAGCAGCCCACGCTGCATGACATCAATCTGGACATCTACCCCGGGGAGCGCGTGCTGATCGCCGGGCCGTCCGGCAGCGGCAAGTCCACGCTGGCGGCCTGCATCAACGGCCTGAACCCGTTCTCCTACCCCGGCAAGTGCACGGGCACGCTGACTGTGGACGGCGTGGACGCGCCCCACAGCAGTATTTTTGAGCTGGCGGGCCACGTCGGCACGGTGCTGCAGGATCCGGACGGCCAGTTCATCGGCTTGACGGTGGGGGAGGACATCGCCTTTGCGCTGGAAAACAGCTGCACTCCGCAGGACGAAATGCACGAGATCACCCGCCGCGCCGCCGAGCTGGTCGGCATCGAGAACCACCTCGACTACGCTCCGCACGAGCTTTCCGGCGGCCAGAAGCAGCGCGTCAGCCTCGCGGGCGTCATGGTCGACGAGGTGAAGATTTTACTGTTTGATGAGCCGCTGGCAAACCTTGACCCGGCCACGGGCAAGCAGGCCATTGAGCTGATCGACGCGATCCAGCAAAAGACCGACACGACGGTCCTCATCATTGAGCACCGCCTTGAGGACGTGCTCTGGCGTAGCGTGGATCGCATTGTGCTGGTCAACGAGGGCCGCATCCTGGCCGACCTGCGCCCCGACGAGCTGCTGTCCGGCGCACTGCTGGCGGAAAACGGCATCCGCGAGCCGCTTTACGTCACGGCCATGCGGTATGCGGGCATTGACATCACGCCCGCCAAGCACCCCGCCCACGTTGACTCCGTCGTGCTGGATGACGCCGATACCGAGAAACTGCGCGCCTGGTTCCGCGCCGAGCCGCTGCCCGCGGCCAAGCCTGCCCCGACCCCGCTGCTGGAGGTCAAGGGTCTGTCCTTCGGCTACAGCAAGGACCAGCACACCCTGTCCGACGTGAGCTTCACGATTGGAAAAGGGGAGATGGTCAGCATCGTGGGCCGCAACGGCGCGGGCAAGTCAACGCTCTCCAAGCTGATCTGCGGCTTTGAGACGCCCGACAGCGGTGAAATTTTCTTTGACGGAAAAGACCTGAAAGACGAAAACATCCGCCGCCGCGCCAGGCATATCGGCTATGTCATGCAGAACCCGAACCAGATGATCTCCAAGACGATGATCTTTGACGAGGTCGCGCTGGGCCTGCAGGGAAGCGGCCTGACCGATGCTGAGATTCGCGTCAGGGTCGAGGACACGCTGAAGGTCTGCGGCTTGTACCCGTTCCGCAACTGGCCCATCTCGGCGCTGAGCTTCGGCCAGAAAAAGCGCGTGACCATCGCCAGCGTGCTGGTGCAGGACCCCGAGCTTATCATTCTGGACGAGCCGACGGCGGGCCAGGATTTCCGACATTACACCGACATTATGGAGTTCCTGCGCGGGCTGAACGCAAAGGGTGTGACCGTGGTCATGATCACCCACGATATGCACCTGATGCTGGAATACACGCCGCGGGCGCTGGCCTTTTGCGACGGGCGGCTCATTGCGGACCGCAGCGCGGCGGCCATCCTCTGTGACCCGGCGCTGATCGAGCAGGCGGCCTTGAAGGAGACGAGCCTTTACACGCTGGCCAACCGCTGCGGCATCACGCCCGCCGAGAAATTTGTGGAGCGCTTTATCGCGGCAGACAGGGAGGTGCGCGCCGATGGCTGCTAATACCGTTTTGAACTATATGCCGCGCAAAAGCGTGGTACACGACCTGACCGGCACGACAAAGCTGGCGTTCTTTCTGCTGTTTACCTTCGCCAGCATGATCACCTACAACACCTGGGTGCTGCTGGGGCTGATGGCCGTCAGCTTTGCGGTGTTCAGGCTCAGCCACATCAAGCTGCGCGAGGTTCGTTTCATGCTGGTCTTTATGCTGGTGTTCCTCGCGCTGAACGACCTGTTCATCTTCCTGTTCGATCCGAACCAGGGCACGGCGCTCTACGGCACCCGCACGGTGCTCTGCCACCTGTTCTGGCGGTACGACCTGACCGCCGAGCAGCTGTTCTATATGTTCAACATCTCGCTGAAATATTTTGTCGCGCTGCCGGTGGCCATTCTGTTCATCTCGGCCACGAACCCCAGTGAGTTCGCCGCCAGCCTGAACAGCATCGGCATCTCATACAAGGTCGGCTATTCCGTCGCCATTGCGCTGCGGTACATTCCGGATATTCAGCGCGATTACCACAGCATCAGCCAGGCACAGCAGGCCCGCGGTGTCGAGCTGGGCCGCAGCGAGCCGTTCTTCAAGCGCCTGAAGAATTCGGTCAGCATCCTGCTGCCGCTGATTCTGACGAGCTTGAACCGCATCGACACGATCTCCAACGCCATGGAGCTGCGCGGCTTCGGCAAGCATGACAAGCGCACCTGGTACACCCGCCGCCCCTTTGCCCGCCGCGATTTTATCGCGCTGGCAGTCGGCGTCGTGTTGCTGCTCATCAGTCTGACCGTGACGATCAGGTTTGGACGGTTTTATAATCCGTTTGTGTAAAAAACGAAAATTGCGCCCCTGCGGAAAACAGATTCCGCAGGGGCGCATTCTATATAAGCCCGTGCCCGTTTGCGGTGGCGGAAGCTTTCCCGGGCGGATATGGAATCCGCCCCTACACATAGGGACGGCGCCTGCATCGACTCGGAAAGTCCGTGTTGCCGTGGTCGAACAATGCCCGCCCCTGCAACCCCATCAAAAAAACAGCCGCCCGCTCAGGCATCGTACCTGGGCGGGCGGCTGTTATTCTGATTTTACTGCATCAGCCCACACACCAGCTGTGCATAGGCAACGGGGTCCTCAATGGGCAGACCGGCGATCAGCAGGGCTTGGTCATAGAGCAGCTCGGCGTACTTGGCGACCTTGTCGGTGTCGCCCGCGGCGTGGGCAGCCTTCAGGGCGGCAAAGACCGTGTGGTTCGGGTTCAGCTCCAGCACCTTCGTGCTCTCGACGCCCTCTGCGTTGGGCATGCGGCGCAGTACCTTCTCCATCTCCATCGAGATACCGCCCTCGGCAGACAGGGTGACGGGGTGTTCCTGCAGGGTCGGATTAACCTTGACCTCCTTGACCTTGCCGTTCAGGTCCTTCTTGATTTCCTCAAACAGGTCCTTGTTCTCGGTCTCGGCAGCCTCGGCGGCCTTCTTCTCGTCCTCGGTCTCCAGACCCAGGTCACCGGAGTTGATGTTCTTAAACTCCTTCTCCTTGTAGTCGCGCATCATCTGCAGGCAGAACTCATCCACATCCTCGGTGCAGAGCAGCAGGTCGTAGCCCTTGCTCAACACCAGCTGGGCGTTGGGCAGCTTGCCCAGACGGTCCGTGTCGTCACCGGCGGCAAAGTAGATACACTTCTGACCCTCGGGCATCTTTTCGACGTACTCGTCCAGCGTGACGAGCTTTTTCTCTTTGGCGGAGTAGAACATCAGCAGGTCGCCCAGCAGATCCTTGTGCATGCCGTAGTCGCCGTAGATGCCGAACTTGATCTGGCGGCCAAAGTTCTTCCAGAAGGTCTCATACTTCTCGCGGTCATTGACGAGCATCGCGTGCAGCTCGTTCTTGATCTTCTTTTCCAGAGAATTGCGCATCAGCTTGAGCTGGTTGTCCTTCTGCAGCGTCTCACGGCTGATGTTCAGACTCAGATCCTCGCTGTCCACAACACCCTTCACAAAGCTGAAATAATCCGGCAGCAGGTCGGCACACTTCTCCATGATCATAACGCCGGAGGCATACAGCGCCAGACCCTTCTCGTACTCCTTGGTGTAGTAGTCGTACGGGGTCGAGCCGGGGATGAACAGCAGCGCGGTGTAGGTCGCCGTACCCTCGGTGCGGCTGGTGATGACGCGCAGCGGGTCGGTGTAGTCCATGAATTTGTTCTTGTAGAACTCGTTGTAGTCCTCGTCCTTGACCTCGTTCTTCGGGCGCTTCCAGATGGGCACCATGCTGTTCAGCGTTTCCAGCTCGGTGTAGGTCTCGTACTCGGGCTTGTAGTCGTCGCCCGCGTCCTCCGGCTTCGGCTTCTGGCGGGATTTCTCGCGGTACATCGTGATGGGGAAGCGGATATAGTCGCTGTACTTCTTAACGAGGTTTGCAAGCTCGTAATCCTCGAGGTACTCGCTGTACTTGTCGGTATCGGTGTCGTCCTTCAGCACCAGAATGATCTCGGTGCCGACGTCCTCCTTGTCAGCCTCGGTCAGGGTGTAGCCCTCGACGCCGGTGGACTCCCACTTCCAGGCTGTGTCAGCGCCCTGCGCGCGGGAGATGACGGTGACCTTTTTGGCCACCATGAACGCGGAATAGAAGCCGACGCCGAACTGGCCGATGATGTCGATGTTATCGCTCTGGTTCTCGGTCTTGAAGTCGAGGGAGCCGGACCTGGCAATCGTGCCGAGGTTCTTCTCCAACTCATCCTTCGTCATGCCGATGCCGTTATCGGTGATGGTCAGCGTGCGGCTGTCCTTGTCGGGCTGGATGTGGATTTTCAGGTCGTCCTTCGTGATGCCAATGGACGTGTCGGTCAGGCTCTTGAAGTAGCGCTTGTCGCAGGCGTCCGATGCGTTGGAGATCAGCTCACGCAGGAAGATCTCGCGGTTTGTATAGATAGAATTGATCATCAGGTCAAGCAGCTTTTTGCTCTCGGCCTTAAACTGACGCATAGCCATGGTAGAAAACCTCACTTTATACAAATGAAATTAGCACTCGTTTATTTCAACTGCTAAAACTAGTCTAGCACTCTTTTTAATAAAGTGCAACCCTTGCGCAGCATTTTAACAAAAAATTTAAATTCAGGGCTTTTCAAACGTGGGAATTTGCGGTATGCTAACAATGTATAAAGATATTCTGTTAAACAGCGCGGCAGGGGCCGGGCATGCCCGGCCCGCGGGCTTGCCTGTGAATGTCTGCCTGCGTACAGCTGCGGGCCGCATATAGGCGGCCCCTACGCCCTGCCGATAAAAAACGATCCCTTACCATAGAAATACCATAGAAAGAGGAATCCATCATGCAAATATACACTCACACTCTCCCCGGCGGCGCACAGCTCATCGGGTATCTGCGCGATATGACCGTCGAGATGCCTGCCTTCAACACCCGTCCGGCCATTCTCATCCTGCCGGGCGGCGGCTACGCCTGGTGCAGCAGGCGCGAGGCCGACCCCGTTGCCATGCAGTTTCTGCAGGCTGGCTACAATGTCTTTACCCTCTATTACACCTGCCGAAGTGACGAGTCCGTGCCCGCGCTGCGTTGGCAGCCGCTGATCGATGCTGCCGGGGCAATCCTGCATATCCGCCGCAATGCAGAGCAGTTCGGCACCGACCCGGCGAAAATCGCCATCTGCGGCTTCTCGGCGGGCGGCCATCTGGCGGCGTCCACGGCCATCCTGTGGGACGCCGAGCCTGTGCAGACTGCCCTTGGCATCCACGGCACCGAGGCCCGCCCCGATGCCGTTGTGCTGGGTTATCCGGTCATCACGGCGGGGGAATACCGCCACGACGGCTCCATTGTCAACCTCTGCGGCGATGACGCCGACCTGCGCGCCACAATGAGCCTGGAAAACCAGGTCCGCGACGGTCTGCCGCCCTTCTTCGTCTGGCATACGGTGGAGGACCCGTCCGTCCCCGTGCAGAACTCTTTGATGCTTGCCGGTGCGCTGACAGCCCATAAGGTCCCGCTGGAGCTGCATCTTTTCGCCCACGACGGCCACGGCACAAGCACCTGCACGCGGGAGGTCAACACCCCCAACAAACACAACAGCGCCTGGGTGGCCCTCTGCACGGACTGGCTGGCCGAAACCTTTGATTTTCACCTGTAACAGGAGATGACAAAGCATGAAAATCATGTTTTACGCGCTGCGTCCCTTTGATGAGCAGCAATACTGCGAGCCCTACAAAGCCCGCTACGGCATCGACTACACCGGCACGCCCGACGTGCCGCGCCCGGATAACCTGCATCTGGCCGAGGGCTGCGACGCCGTCAGCACGAACCCCTGCGAGATACGCCCTGAATATTTGCAGACATGGGCTGAAATGGGCGTCAAATATCTGCCCTGCCGCAGCATCGGCTATGATCATATCCCGCTGGACACCGCCAAAAAGCTGGGTCTGCGCATCAGCCACAGCCACTACCCGCCGGACGGCGTGGCCAACTATACGATCATGCTCATGCTGATGTGTACCCGCCGCATGAACGAAATCATGCTGCGCGCCAATGTGCAGGACTACTCGCTGCCCGGCAAGATGGGCCGCGATATTTCCGGCTGCACGGTGGGTGTCATCGGTACGGGCAAGATCGGCCAGACGGTCATCCGTCACCTGAGCGGCTTCGGCTGCAAGATTTTGGCCTACGACCTCTACCCGAACGACGCGGTCAGGCAGTACGCCGACTACGTCACGCTGGACGAACTTTACGCGCAAAGTGACATTATCACGCTGCACACGAACGCCACGGCGGAAAACCACCACCTCATCAACGCCGGCGCCCTTGCAAAAATGAAAGACGGCGTGCTGCTCGTCAACACGGCGCGGGGCACGCTCATTGCCCCCGACGCGCTGATCGCCGGGCTGGAAAGCGGTAAGATCGGCGGTGCGGGCCTTGACGTCATTGAGGATGAGACCGGTATTTACTATTACAACCGCATGGGGCAGGCCATCCCGAACCGCGAACTGAACCTGCTGCGCAGCTATCCCAATGTCATCGTCAGCCCGCACACGGCGTTTTACACCGACGTCAATGTCGCCAGCATGGTGCAGAGCCCGTTTGAGGCGCTGGACGCCTATGCCCACGGCCAGCCCTACGCCGGTGAGGTGCAGCTGTGATGCCAGCCGTTGAGCCGGGCCGCTGCGGCGAACACTGGGACGACTGCCCGCGGCTGGCGGCAGGGGACCGCTTTGACTTTGCCTGTGCAGGCTGCGGCGACTGCTGCCGCCAGAGGCGCGACCTGGTGCTGTCGGGGTATGACCTCTACCGCATTGCGCGGCGGCTTAGCTTGCCGCCCCGTATCGTGGCGGCGGCGTTCTGCAAAAGCTACCTTGCGCCTGAAAGCTGCCTGCCCGCCCTGCGCCTGACGCCGGACCCCAAAACAGGCAACTGCCGCTTTTTTGAGGGCAGCGCCTGCACCATCCACGCCGCGCGCCCGCTGGCCTGTGCGCTCTACCCGCTGGGGCAGAGCATCGACACGGTGACAGCGCAGACGGAATATTACGTCCAGACGCCGCTTTGCGGTGCGCGGGCAGGGAAGGTACGGACGCTGCAGGACTATCTGCAGGATTCCGCCGTGCTGGACCGCGCGGGGGTGGATGCCCGCTGGGCCATCGTCTGCACGCAGCTTTCCCACCGGTTACAGGCCGCGGGCGGCACGGATAACCCCCGCTTCTCCGCCGCTGTCAGGCGTATGGAGCGTGCTCTCTACTACGACTACGAGCTCGGCGACGACTTCTACCCGCAGTTTTGTCAAAACATAGAAATTTTAATGCCGCTTTTGGACAGGATGCTGTAACCGAACAACAACAAAAGCGCTGTGACCTTTTCAAACAGTCACAGTGCTTTTCCTATATTGCTTTGTAGGGGCCGCACATATGCGGCCCGCAGCCTGAAGATAACCGCCCATCTGCGGGAAAGCCGCGGGCCGGGCATGCCCGGCCCCTACGTGTAAATCAGCAGATAAAGAATCCGCCTCTGCCGCCGCAGCAGCACCAGCTCAAAATATTGCACACCAATAAATACATCCAGAACGACAGACAGAAAGACCCCGGGCTGCCGCTGGGCTGGGCGTAGGGCTGCTGGTAGCTTGTGTAGCTGCGGCCCGGGCTTTGCAGCTGATCCAGCAGGTTTTGATAAGCGTAGTTGTTCGGCTCCATCGAGACCGCCGTCCGGGCCTCCTCCTGCGCGCGGATGTTGTTGCCAAGCCCCTGATTGGCCAGCGCGGCGTAGTAGTGCCACTGGGCCGTGCGGTTGGCGGTGGGGATGCCGTTCAGCGTGTTCATGGCCTCCTCATAGAAGCCGCTGCGGATGTAGTTTGCCGCGGCACGCAGCTCTGGGTCACCGGCAGCGCTGCCGTAGCTCTGCCGCCCGGACGAGCCGCTTGTGCTGTAATACCCAAACCCGAACGGTCCAAAGCCAAACCCGGCCCCGCTGAACGGGTCCTGATACTGCTGGCTGTAGCCGCTCTGGCTGCTGCCATAGCGCTGCCCGCCAGCACTGTAGGACGCTCCGCCGCCCTGTTTGATGCGCATGATCTCGCTGTAAGCGGCCTGTACCTCTTTAAAGTGCTCCTCCGCCGACGGGTCATCGGGGTGCAGGTCGGGGTGGTACTCCTTGCATTTTTTGCGGTAGGCTTTTTTAATCGTTTCGTCGTCGGCACTGGGGGTGATGCCCAATACACTGTATGGATCAGTCATGGCGCTTTGCCTCCCTGTGCTTGCGTACCAGCGCGTATTTGCTCCACACGCCGGAATAGATCGTGTTGTACAATAGCTTCCCCTCCGGGGTGTCCTTTAGAATCGGCAGCATCTCAAACTGCTGTGCGCAGCGGCCCATCTGCAGGGTCAAAAGCTCGTGGCAGCGCTGCTCATAGGCGGCGGGCGGCAGCTCGTCCGCCAGCTGCTGCAGGGCGTTGAACTGCCCGCGGCGGCTGTCCTTTTCCAGATCGTCGTAGGCGTCCATCAGATAGATGAACGCCCCCAGCCCATTGCCCATGCCGCGCAGCGTCGGGGCCCAGATGTCGTCGCGGCAGGCGAACACCTCGCCCAGCAGTGCGCCAAAGGCGTTGCACAGCGCGTCCAAATCGTGGCTGCCGGCGCTTTCCAGCGCGTTCAGCCTGTCCAGCTGTGCGGCCATGGTCTGCAGCTGGCGCGGCCAGCGCTCCCGCAGGGCGGGCAGGATTGGCTCCAGCTTTTGCGCCTGCGCCAGACTGGCGCGGCGGTGATCGTCCTGCCAGTCATCGAGAAAGTTGTAGTACGCCAGCGCGGCGGTCATGTCGGCGGCGTAGTCCAGCAGCTCGTTGTCCGCGCGGGGACGCTTTTTCAGTGGGTGGGGCACGCAGCAGCCCTCGGAAAAGGCTGTGGGCGTGTCATACAGTGCTGTCAGCAGAATGGCGACAAACGCCATGTCATAGCTCAATGCCAACTGTCCGGTGCGTCCGTAGCGGCGGCCCAGCGTCCGGCACAGCCCGCAGTAGTAAGCCTGGTAGCGATCCATCTCGGCGTCTGCCAGGCCCTTACGGTAAAGCGTAACATATCCGAACATCGCGCGTCAACTCTTTTTGATGAACTGATGGCCGCACTTCGGGCAGGTGATGCTGATCTTGCCGCGCCCACGGGGCACGCGCAGCTGCTGGCCGCACTGGGGGCAGCGGTAATAGTGATAGTCCTTGCGCTGCTTGAACCGCACCTGCTGCTTGCCAAACCACGTGGTAACGCGGTTCTGGTAGGAGAGATATTTGAGGTTTTCACTGTACCGCTTGCGGGTGTTGCGGCTCAAAATGCGGAAATAGCTGTAGACGATGGCCGCCAGCCCCAGCCAGTACAGCACCGGCGACACCCACGCGCCGATGACAATAAGGATAAGCGACGAAATACACAGGAAACCGCCGAACTGGTCGAACCCATATCGGCCCGCCATAAACCGCTGAAACCAGCCTTTCATGTAAAAACCACCTTTTTGCGGCATTGCCGCATCGTTTACGGTAAAGTATGACACATAAATGTGGGCAAATCGTGAACAAGCAGGAAATAGAGTTTGAACAAATATAGTTGTACAAGAAAAACATAGGCGAAACACAATTGTGGAAGCTTCGAGAATGCTAATAGTTTATAAAATATATCAATCTGGCATTAAATCGCTTTTGCCAAGGTTGCATTTTGAACATAGTGTTTGTAGATTATCAATTACAGTTTCTCCGCCTTTGGCCCAAGGAATAATATGGTCAACTTGAAGTTCGACAGAAGAATCTTTTGCAGGGGAAGCACCGCAGACACAGCATTTGAATTTATCTCGTTGCATGACAATAAATCGTGTCCGCAGATTCACTGTTCTAGAGGTTTTATGGTGGATACCTACACAATAAACATTATTTGGTTTTGTTTGCTCATCCCTAGAATCGGTTTCGTTTATGTAATTCACAAATGCCACTAGTGCATTACGCCAACCACCAAAACGCTTCTCGTATGTTCCGACTGAATATTTGGAAATGTCTCGCATTTGTGAGTATGTTGGCTGCTTTCCTAATCGAACCCATACATTTTCGATTTCCTCAAATAGTTCCTCGTCTGTAATTCCGATTTTAGACCTAGAGGGCTTTAAGGATGCTTTGGCTAAGCAAGTAAACCACGAACCAAATCTTCTGGTAAGCGTTGTAGAGTGAAATTTTCCATAGTGGTTATAATCGTCAAGGGTAACGGTATCCTGATTCAAAATTTTAGCAACTCGTTGCAAGTCATCAATCAAGTCGGAATCTGTTGCATTTCTATGAAACTCATTTAACTCAAATACCATTTATATCATCTCCGCAATACCATTATTTGTAAGTTATAACCTGGGAGTTTATAACATCACTTTGCGCGTGACAACCAAACTATTACCTCCACGTGCCGCGTTCGGGGGAAAAGATCCACCGGCTGCACCTCGACGGCGGCGTAGCCGTGCTCGGTCAGCCATTTCGTGTCGCGGGCGGCGGTGGCGGCGTTGCAGCTTACCATCACAACGGTGCGGGGCGACATTTCGGCGATAGCGGTCAGGGTTGCCTCGTCGCAGCCCTTGCGGGGCGGGTCTACGACGATCACGTCGGGACGCGCACCCTCGGCGGCGAGCATGGCGGCGGCCGCACCGGCATCCTGACAGCGAAAGTCCGCTCTGTCCGCGTCCAGTCCCAGCCGCGCGGCGGTCTCCTTCGCGCCCTCGACAGCCTGCGGCACGACCTCAACGCCGACTAAGCGCTTGCAGTCCGCCAGCATCGAAAGCCCGATCGTACCCATGCCGCAGTACAGGTCCAGCAAAAAATCGTCCGGCTTCAGCCCGGCGTACTCCCGCGCCTTGGCGTAGAGCACCTCGGCGGCGGGGGTGTTGACCTGGTAAAATTCATGCACACCCATCCGCAGCGGCACACCGGCCAGCGTGTCCTCAATGACGCCGGGGCCCAGCACGGTGCGGGTCCTGCGACCCAAAATGACGTTCGTCCGCTCACTGTTGCGGTTGACCAAAATTGTCGTTAAAGCAAACTCTTTTTGCAGTGTGGCGCAAATCTCCGCCTCGTTCGGCAGGCCGTTGCCGTTTACCACAAAGCACAAAAGCCGCTGCCCGCTGTGCCAGCCCTGACGCATGTACAAATGGCGCACGCGGCCCGTGTGGGTCTCCTCGTTGTAGGCAGTGATGCCGTTCTCCTCCAGCAGCGCACAGGCGCGGGTAGCCAGCTCGTTCATCCACGCGGGCTGCAGCTTGCAGTCGGTGCAGGCCACAATGCGGTGGCTGCGCCCGGCAAAAAAGCCGGTCACAATATGCCCGTTCTCGTCGGTGCCCACGGGCAGCTGGACCTTGTTGCGGTAGCGGTCCGTGTCGGGTGCGCCCAGCACGTCCGGCACCGGTACGTCCAGTTTGCCCAGCCGCGCAAAGGCGTCCCGTACAAACTGGGTCTTGGCGGCGCACTCGGCCTCATAGCTGATATGCCGCAGCCCGCAGCCACCGCAGGGGCCGGCCACCGGGCAGTCCTGCCTGACGCGGCCCGGCCCGGCGGTCAACAGCTTCTCCACGCGGCCAAAGGCATAGGTTTTCATCGGCTTGACAATGCGCACCTCGGCCACGTCGCCGGGGGCGGTCAGCGGCACAAAAACGGCCTGACCGTCCTTGTGGGCCACGCCGTTTCCGTCGTTGGAGAGCGCTTCGATCTCCAGAGTAATGATCTGATTTTTTGTAAAAGGCATGTCTGCTCCTTATAATTTGTGCGGGAAATGTTACGGGTTGATGGCCTGCGGTGCGGCAGGACCCTCCTTCTCCAGCGTGGCCAGGTACTTGCTCGGCGGCACGCCCTTGACCTTTTTGAACACGCGGGAAAAATAGAACTGGTCAAAAAAGCCCACAGATACGGCGATTTCCGCAATCGACAGGCTGGAATTCTTCAGCAGGCTGCACGCCTCGCTGATGCGGTAGCTTGTCAGGTAGTCAATGGGGCTCTGCCCGACGTTCGACATGAACACGCGGTACAGGTGGCTGCGGCTGACGCCGACGGCCTTGGCAATATCGTCCACCGAAATATCATGCGAGTAGTTGAACTGGATATACTTGATGGCGGCCAGCACGTACTGGCTGCTGGACGAGCCCACGTTGGGCATCGCCTCGCGGGCCTCCTTCATCAGGTGCGCCATAAAGATATACAGATAGCCCGTCATCAGGGCCTCGCACTGCGGCTCCGGCCCGCGGGAAAGGTAGATGTTGTACAGCGCCTCCCGCACGGTCTGCGGGTCCTTGCAGTGGTGTACAGGGTGCGCGTCGGAGAACGGCGTCTGCTGCACCAGCTTGTTGGCACACGCGCCGTTGAAGCCGACCCAGTAGTACTCCCACGGGTCGGTCTCGTCGGCGGCGTAGGTGATGAGTTGGTTCGGCTTGGCCAGGAACAGATCGCCCTCCTGCAGCGTGTGCGAGGCCCCGTTGACCTGATACACACCCTTGCCCGCCACCACCAGATGGATCAGGTAGTGGTCGCGCACGCCGGGGCCCCAGGTATGGCCCGGCTGGCAGTATTCATGCCCGCAGTTAAAAATCGAGAGCTCGACGTTGTCGGTGTAGCTCTGCTTGTAGGATTGCTTCATCTCATTGATGGTCATGGCGGCACCTCGCTCGTGTGATATTTTCATTATACCAAGCTATTCATCAAAAGTCCATAAAAGAGGCGGAAAAAATGTTTGCTTTTTTTGCAGGATTTGCTATACTGAAAACAAGAAACCCGCAGAGAGCCGCTCCTTTGGCTGTCTGCCTAAAAACATAAGGCTCAATTTGTGCATATCTACGAAAAGAGCCGCCCGACAGGAAAGGTGAGTGGAATCATGGCAAATACCATTGAACTCAAACAGCAGATCGCACAGGGCGAATACGACGCCGCCTTTGCCAAGCTGTACGGTGCAGACGCCGTGCAGGAGCAGCGCAAGCGCTATACCGACCTGATCGACGAATTTGAAAAGAAATACGGCACCAACCGCACGGTGCGCCTCTATTCCGCCCCGGGCCGCACCGAGATCGGCGGCAACCACACCGACCACAACAACGGTGTGGTGCTGGCAGGCTCTGTCAACCTGGATATGGTGGCCGTCGTCTCCCCGAATGAGGAAAATGTCATCCGCGTCAAGTCCCTGGGCTTTGACAAAATTGACGATGTCGATGTCACCAACCTCGTTCCGCAGCCGCGCGAGGCCGAGCACTCCGCGTCCCTGATCCGCGGCGTCGCTAAGGGCATCGTGGATGCGGGCGGCAAGGTGGGCGGCTTTGACTGCTACACCACCAGCAACGTGCTGCGCGGCTCCGGTCTGTCCAGCTCCGCAGCCTTTGAGGTCTGCATCGGTGCCATCCTGCGCGGCGAGTACAACAACAATGACATGGAGAAGTTCAACCAGGTCAAGATCGCCCAGATCGGCCAGTATGCCGAGAATGTGTTCTTCGGCAAGCCCTGCGGTCTGATGGACCAGACCGCCTGCGCCGTCGGCGGCGTTATCACCATCGACTTCAAGGACCCGGCCCACCCGGTGGTCGGCCAGACCGCCATTGACTTGGCGAAGCACGGCTTTGTCATGTGCATCAGCGATACGAAGGGCAGCCACGCTGACCTGACCGACGACTATGCCGCCATCCGCCGTGAGATGGAGAGTGTGGCCGAGCAGTTCGGCAAAAAGGTCCTGCGCGAGGTCGATGAAGACGAGTTCTACAAAGCTCTGCCCAAGCTGCGCAAGGCCGTGGGGGACCGCGCCGTCGTGCGTGCGATGCACTTCTACAACGACTGCCGCCGCGCCGCCCAGCTCTGCGACGCCGTGCGCGAGGACGATTTTGAAACGTTCCTGCGCCTGATTATCGAGGGCGGTCACTCCAGCTTTGAGTTCAACCAGAACGCCTACAGCATCAAGAACCCGAAGGAGCAGGGTGTGCCTGTGGCCCTGGCCCTGAGCCAGCGCGTGCTGAATGGCCGCGGCGCGTGGCGTCTGCAGGGCGGCGGCTTTGCCGGCACCATTCAGGCGTTTGTGCCCGTTGACCTGCTGGACGCCTACAAGGCCGCCATCGACGGCTGCTTCGGCGAAGGCAGCTGCCATGTCCTGAACATCCGCAACTACGGTGCCGTGCCCGTGACGCCGGATATGTGAGCGCATAAAAGAGTGTAAATAAAGCCGCAGCTGTGCAGAAAACGCATAGCTGCGGCTTTTTGTGCTTTTTAATATCATCGTGCGGTAGGGGCCGGGCATGCCCGGCCCGGCGGCTGCCCGCAAACGAGCGTCTCCGTACAGCCGCGGGCCGCACATGTGCGGCCCCTACAAACCAGTGGATAGGCAGGCAGCAACTCCGCAGAGGTCGGCGTCCCCGACGACCCGTGGCCGTTCCCGTCGCATCAAGCGCCCATGGAATGTATAAAGGCATCCCACAGCCCGTAGGGGCGGATTCCATATCCGCCCGGGCACCCTCCGCAACCGCAGACCTCACGGGAAGAATAAACTCCTCCTCTGAACCGCAGCCTCATTTCCCGTTCCTCTCCCAGATCAGTGCCAGCCCCTTGAACAGCAAATCAGCATCATAGATGATCTTCCTCTTGCAGCAGGGCATAATGTACGGCGCTAACCCGCCGGTGGCGACCACGGTCAGCGGCTGGCCCAACTCGGCCTCAACGCGGTCCGCTAACCCGTCCAGCATGGCGGCGGTGCCGAACATGGCCCCGTTGTTCAGCGCGGCGACGGTGTTCGCGCCAATCAGATGCTCCGGCGGCTCGGGCGCGATGGGCGGCAGCTGCGCCGTGCCCGCGCTGATGGCCCGCAGACTCGTCTGCACGCCGGGCACGATGAACCCGCCCAGAAACACCTTTTTGTCCGATATAACGTTGTATGTCGTCGCCGTACCCAGATCCACGGTCATGCAGGGCAGGGGATAGTGCTCCGCTGCCGCAGCGGCATCAGCGATGCGGTCCCGGCCCACCTTGGCGGGCTCGTCCACGGCGAAGGTCAGCCCGGTGTCCAGCGTGTAATTCACGACCAGCGCCTCGCGCCCGGTCAGCCGCTTGCAGGCGGCGGCCAGCACGCCGGTCAGGCGTGGCACGACGCTGCACACAATAACGCCCTCACAGGCGGTGGGGTTCACAGGCAGGCGCCGCAGCAGAAATTTCATCTCGGCGGCGTACTCGTCCTCGGTGCAGCGGGGGCGGGTGACCATGCGGGTCGTGAACGCAATGGTGCGGTGGTCCGCCCCGTCCAGCCCACCAATGCAGATGTTGGAGTTGCCGATGTCAACTGCTAAAACCATAGTGAAGTCCTTTTTATAGATAAAAGTTAAGAGATAATAGATAAAAAATAAAGTGGATCGCGGCGCTTTGCGCCGCCCAAAAATATTATACGCATTTGCATAGAAAGCGTCAATCTGCTATAATGACTACAGCGTAATTTTGTTTTCGCCAAAGGCAAAAACTCCACTCTACTAATAAGGTGTTGATTTTTTATGCTGCTTTCCAACAAAACCGTTGTCCTCGGCATCACCGGGGGCATTGCCGCCTACAAAATGCCCAACGTGGCGCATGCACTCGTCAAGCTGGGCGCGGATGTACACGTTCTTATGACGAAAAACGCCACCGAGTTTATCTCGCCGCTGGTGTTTGAGACGCTGACCCGCCGCCGCTGCCAGGTCGATACGTTTGACCGCAACTTCCGGTACGACGTGGCCCATATCAGCCTTGCCAACGCGGCAGATTTGATGCTCATCGCCCCGGCCACGGCCAACGTTATCGCCAAGCTGGCCCACGGTCAGGCCGACGACATGCTGACCACCGTCACGCTGGCCGCGACCTGCCCCAAGCTGGTCGCGCCCGCCATGAACACCCACATGCTCGAAAACCCCATCACCCAGGATAACCTCAAAACGCTGGAGCACTACGGCTTCACGGTCATCCCGTCCGGTTCCGGTATGCTGGCCTGCGGCGACGTTGGCTCGGGCCGTCTGCCCGATGAGGGTGTGCTGGTCGACTACGTCCTGCGGGAGCTGGCCTGCGCGAAAGACTTTAAAGGCAAAAAGGTCGTCGTCTCTGCCGGTGCCACGCAGGAGCCGATGGACCCCGTGCGCTACCTGACGAACCACTCCACCGGCAAAATGGGCTACGCCGTGGCCCGCGCCTGTATGCTGCGCGGCGCAGACGTCACGCTGCTGGCGTCCACCGGCTGCACGCTGCCGCCCGTGCCGTTTGTAAAGACCGTTCCGTTCACCACCGCCGCCGACCTGTTTGAGGCCGTCAAGGCAAACGCCATGGACGCTGACGCCCTCGTCATGGCCGCCGCCGTGGCCGACTACCGCCCGGCCACTGTCGCCGCGGACAAGGTCAAAAAGCACGACGGCGAGATGAATATTGCCCTGGAACGCACCGACGATATTTTAGCCTGGGTCGGTGCGCATAAGCCGGAAAAGCTGTTTGTCTGCGGCTTCTCGATGGAGACCCGCGACTTGATTGAAAACAGCACGGCCAAGCTGCACAAGAAGAACATGGACCTGATCGTGGCCAACAACCTGAAGGTGCCCGGCGCAGGCTTCGGCGTGGACACGAACGTTGTGACCATCATCACCGCCCAAGGCGTCACCGAGTTGCCCCTCCAGAGCAAGGATGCCGTCGCCGGTCACATCGCAGACGCGATTGCGGGAAAGTAAGAAACAGACCGCAAACGGCCAAAGCCCTTTCCCGAAACCAAAAAAAATCATACCCCCGCCCCCACCTGCATATTCATTTGTGAATCATGCAAAGGGGGCGTTTTTATGTGCGGAATTGCGGGGCAGGTCGGGCGCGACCCCCGGACCATCCAGCGGCGGTACGCGGCCTACTGCGCCATGCAGCAAACGCTGGCGCGGCGCGGGCCGGACCAGCGCGGTATGTACATCTGCGGCGCAGCGGCGCTCATCCACGCGCGGCTGGCGGTTGTGGATCTCGAAAACGGCCTGCAGCCCATGCAGCTGGACTGGCAGGGTGAAACCTACGTGCTGGTTTATAACGGCGAGCTCTACAACACGCCCGAACTGCGCGCCGCACTGGCCGCCCGCGGGCACAGCTTCAACGGGCACTCCGACACCGAGGTACTGCTCCACGCTTTTGCCGAGTGGGGCGCAAACTGCGTGCCCAAGTGCAACGGTATTTTTGCGTTTGCGGTCTGGCAGCAGAACGCAGGTACGCTGTTTTTGGCGCGGGACCGCTGCGGCGTCAAGCCGCTGTTCTACACGCAGGCGGAGGACTCGCTGATATTTGGCAGTGAGCTGAAGACCCTGCTGGCGCACCCGGCTGTGCCGCCCCGCGTCGATGCCAACGGCCTGGCCGAGGTGCTGCTGCTTGGCCCCGGGCGCACGCCGGGCTGCGGCGTATTTCAAAATGTGCGGGAGCTGCTGCCCGGCCAGTACGCTGTCTATGAGACCCAAACCGCCCGCCTGACCCTGCACACCTACTGGCGGCTCGAGGACCACGACCACCCCGACGACTTCGCCGCCACGGCCCGCAGGGTGCGCGACCTCGTCACCGATGCTATCGAGCGGCAGCTCGTGTCCGACGTGCCCGTGGCAACGTTTTTGTCCGGCGGGCTGGATTCCAGCCTGATTTCGGCCATCGCCGATGCGCATTTTACGGCGCAGGGCAACCAGCTGCAAACGTTCTCGGTGGGCTACCGGGACAACAAAAAGTACTTCCACGCGACAAAATTTCAGCCCGGCGCGGATGCACCCTACATCCGCAAAATGAACGACTTTCTCCATGCCAGGCATCACTGGGTCACGCTGGACACGCCGGAGCTTGTGCCCGCGCTGTACGCCGCAGTGGACGCCCGCGACCTGCCCGGCATGGCGGACGTGGATGCGTCGCTGCTCGTGTTCTGTCGGCATATCAAGCCCCACGCCACGGTGGCGCTGTCGGGGGAGTGCGCGGACGAAATTTTCGGCGGCTATCCGTGGTACCGCGACCCCACGGTGCGCGAGCGGTACGGCTTCCCATGGGCGCAGTCTACGGCCTACCGCGCGTCGTTCATCAAGCCCGGTGTGCTGGGCGGCATCGACCCGGCAGCGTTCGTGGATGAACGCTATCGCGCCACGCTGGCGCAGACCTCCGTCCGCCCCGGCCTGCCCGCCGCAGAACAGCGGATGCGCCAGATGATGAACCTGAATTTCAAATGGTTCATGCAGACGCTGCTGGACCGCAAGGACCGCATGAGCATGTACAGCGGCCTCGAGGTCCGCGTGCCGTTCTGCGATTACCGCATTGCGGAGTATCTCTACTCGGTCCCATGGGAGTTCAAGGACTATCACGGGCAGGAAAAGGGCCTCCTGCGCGAGGCCATGCGCGGCGTGCTGCCCGACGAGGTTCTGTGGCGGCGCAAAAGCCCGTACCCCAAAACGTGGAACCCCAGCTACCTGGCTGCTGTCTCGGCGGAGCTGCGCGCCGTCCTGAACGACCCCGCCGCGCCGCTTCTGCGCATCATTCGGGCGGACGCACTAGAAACGCTGCTGGCCTCCGGCGCGGATAACCCCATCCCGTGGTACGGTCAGCTGATGACCACGCCCCAGACTATCGCGTGGTTTTTGCAGCTGAACCATTGGCTGGTAAAGTATAAGGTGGAGCTGGTGTGAACTTGCGGCGGGGTGGGGGCACCCCGCCCTACGTGTATCGCGGAGACGTAGGGCAGCATGCCCTCATGCCGCCGTGCCCGTTCCCGCCACCGCAAGCCTCCCGCCACCACCGTAGGGGCGGATTCCCGATCCGCCCGCGAACCTAACGCAGCGGCACACGGCCCGGGCACATATACAAGGCGCCCCTGCGTCACGCTGTACGCCACACAAACGCAAAAATAATTTATTTTCCCTCCCCATCTGTTCAAACCCGCCAAAACGTGCTATAATAACCCAATAGGACTATAAATAGAGAAGGGAGTCTCCTCATGCAGCAGGAAACTGTCATCGTTCTGGATTTCGGCGGCCAGTATAATCAGCTGATCGCCCGCCGCGTCCGCGAATGCAACGTATATTGCGAGATTTATTCGTACCGCACCGACCTTGCCAAAATCAAGGCCAAAAACCCCAAGGGCATCATCTTCACCGGCGGCCCCAACAGCGCCTACCTGCCGGATTCGCCCACGATCGACCCCGAAATTTATAACTGGGGGGTGCCCATCCTCGGCATCTGCTACGGCAGCCAGCTGATGATGCACATGCTGGGCGGCAAGGTCTGCAAGGCACCTGAGCGCGAGTACGGCAAGACGCTGGTCGACTTGAACACCGCCAGCCCGCTGTTTGACACGCTGCCCGCGCAAAATGTCTGCTGGATGAGCCATAACGACTACATCGAGCAGGCCGCCCCCGGCTTTGAGATCGTGGCCCACACGCCCAACTGTCCGGTGGCTGCCGCGCAGGATAAGGCACGCGGCCTCTACGCTGTGCAGTTCCACCCCGAGGTCCTGCACACCGAGAACGGCACGAAAATTCTGCATAACTTCGTCTATAATGTCTGCCGCTGCGCCGGTGACTGGAAGATGGATTCCTTTGTGGAAAACTCCGTCAAGGCCCTGCGCGAAAAGATTGGCGACGGCAAGGTACTCTGCGCCCTGTCCGGCGGCGTGGATTCCAGCGTCTGCGCGGCCATGCTGGCCAAGGCCATCGGCAAGCAGCTGACTTGCGTGTTCGTGGACCACGGTCTGCTGCGCAAGAATGAGCGCGAGCAGGTCTGCGAGGTCTTTGGCGAGGGTGGCCAGTTCGACATCAACTTTGTCTGCGTCGACGCCCGTGACCGCTTCTACAAAAAGCTGGCCGGTCAGGACGCCCCCGAGCGCAAGCGCAAGATCATCGGCGAGGAGTTTATTCGCGTCTTTGAGGATGAGGCTAAAAAGATCGGTGCTGTGGACTTTTTGGCGCAGGGCACGATTTACCCCGACGTGGTCGAGTCCGGCCTCGGCGGCGAATCTGCCACGATCAAGAGCCACCACAACGTCGGCGGTCTGCCCGACTATGTTGACTTTAAGGAAATCGTCGAACCTTTGCGTGACCTGTTCAAGGACGAGGTCCGTCAGGCTGGCCGTGAGTTGGGCCTGCCGGAGTACCTTGTCGCCCGCCAGCCGTTCCCCGGCCCGGGCCTGGCCATCCGCATCATCGGCGATGTGACCCCCGAGAAGGTCGCCATCGTGCAGGATGCCGACGCCATCTGGCGTGAGGAGATCGACAAGCTGCCCATGGCCCAGCGCCCGAGCCAGTACTTTGCCGCGCTGACCAACATGCGCAGTGTCGGCGTCATGGGCGACGAGCGCACCTACGACTACGCTATCGCCCTGCGCGCCGTCACCACGACGGATTTCATGACCGCCGAGGTCACGATCCTGCCGACGGAGACCATCACCACCGCCGCCAACCGCATCGTGAACGAGGTCAAGAACATCAACCGCGTCATGTTCGACTACACCACAAAACCGCCGGCAACGATTGAGTTTGAGTGATGAAATGGACTTGGAAAAGCCTTTATTTATGAGGGATGCAAGCAAAATTGTTTAAGCATTGGCAACGATTTGGCAACATTTAGAGTATCACTCACTGAATAATAGAATACTTCAATAACAGAAAACCTTACTGATTTTCAGAAATAAAGCTGAAAGTCGGTAAGGTTTTTGTGCGTTTCGAGGTTGAAAATTAGTCGGATTCGGGTTTCAAGTCCTGTAAGATAAGGTCGCTGAGTTCTTGTGAGGGAATGACCTTTCTCCATTGTTTTGAGGTGTCTAATTCGGGATATTTGTACCGCCACTGGTCGTATTCTTCTTCGGTTATCTCGCCTTGTTCCAGACGGGCAGCCTGTTCCTGCCATGCATGGAACATATCAAACATAGTGGTGTAGGTTGTTCCGGCAGATTTATCTAACCGCAGACACACTTCTCCGTCAATCTCTCCGATTTTTAAGCCATACATATCTTCCAACGCAAAAAGCGTGTGCATAAGTCCGATATAACTGTCTATTTCCGGCACAGTGATTGCACGAGGACTTACATCGAGGAGATGTGCCATTTCTTTTACAAGGTCTTGTTTCGGTGTTCTGGATTCTGATTCGTATTGTGCCATACGGACATCAGAGGTCTTTCCTAGAAAACCGAGGAGTTCGCCTAACTGTTTCTGTGTCATGCCTTTCCGGTTGCGGAAAAAGCGGATTCTTTTGCCGATTGCCATAATAAAACCTCCGATACTAAACATTTCTGTTGAAGTTAGTATAACATGATGAAATAGGAATAGCAAGCGGAACTTAAATAAAAAAAGTTAAGATTTTTCTGCAAACCACTTGACTTAACGGAATTTATTTAGTATCATAAAAGCATAACTTAAACAAAAAGAGTTAAAAATTGAATGACCGTCCGAACCGAACAAACGCCATGACCTTTAAAGAAGAAGCGAGCGTCCCTTATGTAGAGGGACTGGCACAGCGCCGAAAAGGGTTGCCTGTCAGAACGGGAAGGAGAGAACGGCAGGAATTTTAGGGAAAGGAGAGGATATAGATGGCAGAAAAATCATTTATGACGGTGGAAGAAGTGGCAACAGAATTAAGAGTATCAAAGTCCAAAGCCTATCAGGTTGTAAGGGAATTGAACACAGAATTGCAGAAACAAGGGTATATGACAGTAGCGGGGCGTGTAAATACTACTTTCTTTCATAAGAAGGTCTGTTACAGTGATTAAGTTGGAAGGAGATGATGGAAATGGCTGTATATAAAGACAATGCTACGGGAACGTGGAGGGTAATTTATCGTTTCACGAATTGGAAAGGGGAACGGAAACAGACACAGAAACGTGGGTTTGCAACAAAAAGAGAAGCACAAGCCTGGGAACATGAGGTTATGCTGAAACAGAACTTCAAACTGGATATGACATTTGCCAGCTTTTTTGAACTTTATGAAGCAGATAAAAAGCAGCGTGTCAAGGAAAGTACATGGGAATCTAAAAGCCATGTAATACGCACAAAGATTTTACCTTATTTTGGAAATCGGAAGATTGCAGAGATTGAAGCAAAAGACATTATTGCATGGCAGAATGAACTCATGGCGTATCAGGATGAGAAAGGTAAGCCCTATTCAGCAGATTATCTGAAGACAATACACGCACAGCTTACAGCAATTTTTAACCATGCTGTAAACTTTTATAATCTGCCTTACAATCCGGCAAGACGGGCTGGCACAATGGGAAATGAAATTCCAAAGGAGATGGACTTCTGGACAAAAGAGGAATATCTGAAATTTTCAGAAGCCATGATGGATAAGCCACGTTCCTTTTATGCTTTTGAAATGCTTTACTGGTGCGGTATTCGTTCCGGTGAGCTGTTGGCTCTTACTGCTGCTGATTTTGATTTCCAGAAGCAGTCGGTCACGATCAGCAAGACGTACCACCGTTCCAAAGGGCGTGATATTATTACAAGCCCTAAAACAGCGAAAAGCAACCGTACCGTAAAAATGCCCCCGTTTCTCTGCGAAGAAATGCAGGAGTATATCAAAATGTTCTATGACATCAAGCCAGATGAACGGCTGTTTACGGTTACAAAATCTTATCTCAACCATGAGATGGAGCGAGGTGCAAAACAGGCGGGAGTGAAAAAGATTCGGGTGCATGATATTCGGCATAGCCATGTATCGCTGCTGATAAATATGGGATTTTCAGTGCTGGCGATTGGTGAACGGGTAGGACACGAAGCAGAAAAAATCACTTACAGGTATGCACATTTATTTCCAACTGTTCAGACAGAAATGGCAGAAAAGCTGGAAATGGAGCGAGTGGAAAAGGAGAACAGCAATGGAAAGAAGTCTTGATTATAAAGGGCGTTGGAGAAATCATACCGTAGCATTTCGGGTATCGGATGAAGAAGCGAAGCTACTTAATGATTTGGTAGCATTGTCTGGTTTGACAAAGCAGGAATATATCATAAGACGACTGACGTGCAGGGACGTGGTTGTACAGGGAAATCCGAGAGTTTATAAGGCATTAAAAAATCAGATGGCAGCTATTCATGAGGAATTAAAGCGGCTGGAAACAGTAAGCCCGGATAATGATGAACTGCTCTATACGTTGCAGGTAATTGCAATTACGTTAGAGGGATTGAAAGGAGAAGATGAATGATGGAAAAAATGAAAACGACTGCTCCCGTATCATCTGTTGGCGCAGATGGGGTGCAGCCGAATGTAAAAAATCACAATGAAATTATAGCAAATTCACAGGAACAAATCAATCAGCAAGCCACCAAAAACCCAGAGAAATCCGGGAATGACGGACTGCATACCATGTCCATGCCAGAATTGTATGACACTGTTTTTGTGCCGAGAGTACCGATTGTAGACGGTTTTCTCTATGGCGGCACATATCTCTTTGTAGGTGCGCCAAAGGTAGGAAAATCATTCTTCATGGCACAACTTGCCTATCATGTGGCAATGGGGATTCCGTTGTGGGATTATCCGGTGCGGAAAGGAACGGTGCTGTATCTGGCATTGGAAGATGATTATGCAAGACTTCAACGCCGACTGTCTGGTATGTTTGGTATAGAGTGTGCAGATAATCTGTATTTTGCAACACAGGCAAAGACCTTGAATGAGGGATTAGACAGGCAATTAGAAGGATTTTTGAAAGAGCGTAAGGACGCAAGGCTGATTATTATTGATACGCTCCAGAAAGTGCGTGAAGTTGGCGGGGACAGATACAGCTATTCTAGTGATTATGAGATTGTGACAAAGCTGAAATCATTCAGCGATAAATATGGTATCTGCCTGCTGGTGGTTCATCATACACGCAAGCTGGAATCGGAGGACAGCTTCGATATGATTTCCGGCACAAACGGACTGTTGGGTGCGGCAGATGGGGCGTTTATCATGCACAAAAAGAAACGGACAGACAATGAAGCAGTGATGGACATTGTGGGGCGTGACCAGCCGGATCAGGAACTGACTATAGAATTTGACAGGGAGCGTTGTGTATGGAAATTCAAGAAAGCAGAAACAGAGTTGTGGAAACAGCCACCGAACCCTCTTTTAGAAGCAATCAATGTGTTTCTGACAGAGGACAGACAGGCGTGGGAGGGAACAGCGACAGAACTTGTAAAGCAACTGCCGGATATACAGATACAGGCGAATGTGCTTTCCAGAAGGCTGAATACTGTCAATAGCCAGCTGCTCAATGACTATGGGATTTTCTATGATAATAAGCGGGGGCATGAAAGAAAAATCATTCTGAAACGCCTTGAAGTAAAAGAATAAAAGCGACGATATGCGTCGGTTGCGACGGTATTTTTGATAGCAGGCTGGTGTGGAAAATATCGACGCTATCGACGCAAACCGACGCAGAAAGGGAGAGAAGATGAAGAATGTACAGATTCCTTATGAATTGTTTATGTTGCTGATCCGTCACTATCTGGTGGAGGATGATACTTGTTTGGATGAAATCCGGCAGGGATTAGAGAAGAAACTGGATTCTTTGGTGCAGCATGAACTATATGGGAAATTTAAGACTGCTCCAACACAGGAGGAACGGGAAAAAGCCAGACAGGAATATCTGGATAGACGTGGAGTGCTGGACAGTTTCCGCTGGTAGTGTTTCTTGATGAGAATAGACAGGGGCGTGTCACACCCCTGTGATAGCAGACAAAGAGAAAGGTGTGATTGGATGATAATTCAGCCGGAATGGGGAACTCGGAACGTGAATAAGTATTTTTACGAAAGTGAAGCCAGGAGGATTGCTGACCTCAATGAAATTTTCGGAGAGGTAGAGCTGACAGAAGATGAACAGCGGATACTGATATGGCTTGCCGGATGGGATGAATATACGATAGAAAATATGCTTTCAGCTATCCGAAAAGCTATGGTGGCAGAAGCAAAGCGGCTGAAAGCCGCCCGTCCGTAGGACAGAAAAGCTCCCGGCAGGGCGCAATGGCAGCTTTTGATGGACGGAACGGCTGTCAAAAGTGCTTTTGCGTTACTTTCGACGAAAGTAACAAAGCTATGTGCCGTATCCGGCACTGATTACCCCTAAACAGGGAGAAGGGATAAAGATTGAAGCGAACAATTAGTTTTATGACAGGAAAAGGTTCTGTTAATCATAACAGCAGAAAATTCCATGCAAAAAATATAGATTCGGAAAGAAGTTATCTGAATGTAGAATACTGTAACGAAGATGTCAAAGACGTGTATCACGAATTGTTTGATGAAGCTCTTGTTCGATACAACGAGAAGCAGACCAGAAGTGACCGTAAGATTGATGATTATTATGATAAAATTTGTTTCGGCAAACAGGAGAAACCGTTCCATGAAATCATTCTGCAAATCGGAGATAAAGACAATATGGGAGCGACAACAGAAAACGGACAGCTTGCTGCAAAGGTGCTTGATGAATATATGCGTGATTTTCAAAGACGGAATCCTACGCTACGGGTATTTTCTGCGTACTTGCACATGGATGAAGCGACACCGCATCTGCATATTGATTTTGTACCATATACGACAGGAAGCAAAAGAGGACTCGATACAAGAGTTTCTTTGAAACAGGCGTTATCGGCTCTTGGGTTTAAAGGAGGCACCAGAAGCGAAACAGAATTAAATCAATGGGTACAGCATGAGAAAAAACAGCTTGCGGAAATTATGTTGGAACGTGGGATTGAATGGGAACAGAAAGGCACACATGAAAAGCATTTATCAGTTTTGGACTTTAAGAAAAAGGAACGGGCAAAGGAAGTTGCGGAGTTGGAAGCGAAAAAAGAAAGTCTGGAAGAACATAATGTTGCCATACTGGAAACCAGTGAAAAGTGGTTGGGAGAATTGGAAAATCTTGAACAGGAGATTCACTCCGCACAGAAAATTCGTGAGGAAGCAGATAAAAAAGCAGAAGTGGCTAAGAAAGAAGCGGCAAGATATGAGAAAAAACTGGTGGAGATTGCTCCTATGGTAAAGGATATGGAGCGATTTGCAGTTAAGTATTCGTATGATCCAGAGGAAGTGCTGCCGGAAGCCGGAACGTTGGAAAGCGGAAAGTCTTATAGAGAGAAAAAGGCAAAGCCACTGATTGAAAAAATCATAACGGTTCTGCGGTCTGTGTATCGGGCGTACTTGGATATTTCCAGAAATTATAACGATTTGCAAAGGTCATGTGAACGAGCATGGAACAAGGTTAATGCGCTTTCTCAATATGTAGAAAAACTTAGGGACGAAAATATTGAAATGAAAGAAAAATTAAAGGATGTTCAATATTTATATCGAGTTATGGGAAAAGAAAAGGTAAATAAAATTATTCAGCAAGGGAAAGAAGCGGAAACAATAGAGAAGATGAAAAGGCAGGCACAAAGAAGAACTCAATGGGAAAGATAAAAGCCTTTACGGAATCGTAGAATGTGTTTATAATTAAGAAAAGATTTTGTATAAGCAGAGAGAGGATACTGTCCTCTCTTTACTTATATTATACCATAAAAATCAAGAATTTTAAAGACTGGAAATGCCATTTAGCTGGTGCTATACTGCTATCACTAATAAAGCGATAGGGGGGATTAACATTGGAAAAAGAGTGGATTCTTATGGTACAGCAGCAGAATCAATTAGGGAACTTGTTGAAAACTAATCAGAAAACAGAAAAATTCGGACTTTCTATAAGCGAACAAGATGCGGAAATGATTTTGCAGGAGAGAAAGAATGCTCTGCAAGAACAGAAAAGAATTGAATTCGGGGAGGGAATTGTTCAAAAAATTATTTATGAGTTCTGTGATTCAGACTACATTGACCAAAACAACTATGTCAATACGATTATCCGCCTTCAAGAAATTTTTTATCTTTATAAAAATGAAATGAATGATGAAATTACTGACGATGAGCTATTGCATTTTATGAAAGAGCAATTTGATAATGTGTGCTTTGGTGATTTGGAATATTTGGAAGGAACATGTCTTTCCATATTTGCACAGGCAATTCGAGCTGGTTATAGAGGATTTCAAAAAACAGAGGGACGACAAGAGTATGAGCAATTTGATGAGGTGCAGCGTTGGGATTACGAGTTGTATCTTGAAGCTCTGAAAAATTTGTGTTGGGAGTAAAGGTTGACTATGGATTACGGGATGAGTGAATTAGTACCGATTGTGGGAAAGCTGGCGGAAAAATATACAGGACATGAGCATACTTCAATAAGCTACGAGAAGGCAGAACAGTTAATGGAGGCGGTTTTATACTGTATTTGTGAGACAGAAAAGGAAAATACGGAATTCGCTGTTCAAGGAGAAAAATTGGATGCTGAAAGAGTATATTTACTCGGAAAACATCTTGTAGAGGAAAAAGTTAAAAAAAGTCTGGAGTTATACAATCACATTTCTGCGGAGTTTTGTGATTATGGTAATTTCTGTTTGCAAAATATTTTTTTAAAAGATTTACCGTATTTTTTTGAACATTATAATTATCAGTTCACTCCTCAAGATACAATGATTATTATAAATTATTCAACATGGAACGATGTTTCCAGTGATAAGGGGATTGATAAAATCTGGAACTTTTTGCAATCTGTTTTGTTGGAACAAAAGTTTTTACAGGCTTTCCCGAAACAAGAGATATATCGTGTTTTGATAAAGTACGATATTGCAAATGAAGGGGAAGCAGAGAATTTGTGCGAGATTATTCTACGAACTATAATGATGAATATTTTCTTGGGAAAATATCCTTTAGATTCTGAGTTCACAAAAGAGGATTGTATTAGGCTGCAGGAATTGTTCAAAGGCATGAGAGAAGATGAGATAGAAAAACAATTTCAAAAAATAGTACAGAAACTGGTAGAGAATTATTATGGTGGCGATGAGAAACTGCAAGATTATTTGTGTATTGGTTTGAGAGATATGGCAGTTAGGACAAAGAATGCTGTTCAAAACGAAACGCTTATAGGCTATTTAAAAATAGATTGCACACTCTTGTAAAATGTTCAAAAGAGCATTGTTAATTCTGAAATCTTTGGTATAATAAAAACGTGGCAACATTTTGGCAACAGAAAATCAGTAAGCCAGAATAAATGATGTAATTGAAGTAAAAAACGGTGTGTATTTGCATAAAACTTAAACTAATATAGTTAAGCGCAACGAAGGACACGCCGAGTTTGAATAATCGCGAAAGCTAAATAGAGCCTGTATATTGAACGTTCTATCGTTCAATATACAGGCTCTTTCTTTTTGCTGACTCCGTTTTGACTCCCGTTAGTTAGTGGTTGGTAGAAAAAATACCTTTTAGGAGCAATAGGGGAATCTTGAGATGTTTTTTCTGTTGATTTGTTGGCAGCTGTCCTTTTGGAATCTTATGCTAAAGCGTGAGCAAAAAGGCTTGACGAACCTTTTGCGGCGGCACAGTATCGACCCTGTAAAAGAACAATCTCGTGAACAAGAACGCGATGAAAGATAAGGAGTACAACATAACACATAACGATTTGGGCCGCTGGGCAAATATCCGCCTTGCATTTATCAAACAGCACCGCTCGCAGCTGTACCAAGGTCTACTGAAAGAAAATAAGCTGCACAGCTACTTGGCAGAATTTGATCGTTAGGTGCGCGATACCCTGATTTTGACCGCGGAAGAGATGCGCCAAGCTGAGGGCATCACCGAGGAGATGAAACGGCAAGATTAACTTGAAAGGGTATGCCGTATGAACAATATCCGCAGCCGCGCTGAAGAAATCGTAACGAATGAATTAGTCTACGAATAATTTTGTTGCAGTTTGGATTTGAATAAGGTATTATAAAATCAGACATTCTTATGTGGGGGGATGCTATGAAACAAGAACTATGTTGGCTTGTATGCACAGCATGGTCTTGGAATGAAGCGTGATTATGATTTGGCACGGAAATATTACAGACTGGGTGCTCTCGAAAGTGATGCGTATTGCTACTGTCAATTGGGTGTTATGTATGCGCTCGGATATGGTGTGAAAAAGGACGCACATGCGGCATTGGACTATTATATGCAGGCGGCAGAAATGGGAGATGCGTTGTGCTATTGCAATGTCGCGTGGCTATACGAAAGCGGTGAATTGGGCAAACCTGATTTACAGACGGCAATAAAGTGGTATAAGAAAGGTGCAATTAGGAAAGAAGAACATGCGATAGAAGCACTTAAGCGTTTGAATGTGCCGTTTGAAAAATAAAACAACGGAAGTCTCATATCAGTAAGCACTTTTATGTAGTTAGGAGAAAAAAATATATGGATGCCGGAAAGAGAACCATAAATGATATTTTTACGGGCAGCAAAATGCTTGAAATTCCATTCTTTCAACGTTCTTATGTCTGGAAAGAGAGCGAATGGGAGAGAATGCTCGAAGACATTGAAAATGTATGTGTGACGAAAGAACCTTATTTTATGGGTTCTGTAATTTTGAAACAACAGCTTACGCAAAGCAACAGTACGGTAGGTGATGTGCGCACTGTTATTGATGGACAGCAGCGTCTGACAACACTTAGCATACTTCTTAAAGTGCTGTGCCTCAAAACGAATGCGCTGCGAAAATTCGACAAACGCTTCCGTCTGGACGATGACAGACCTGTGTTACAGCACAGTTTCAATGATGTCGCATCGTATAACCGTATTATGGATTTGCAGAAAATTGAGGAACTTCCTTACAAAGATACGATTACAAGTGCCTATACATATTTTGCTGAGAATTTGGATCCGTTCAAAGTGGATTTTGATGTGATTTGCAGCAAAATTATGTTCGTTGGTATTGATTTGAATTATGATGAGAATGAGCAGCAGATATTTGATACTATAAACTCGCTTGGAGTACGACTAACGACGGCGGAACTTCTAAAAAACTATTTCTTTAGCCGTGATGATTTGGATTTGTACAAAACGCATTGGCAAGATGTTTTTGAAAGGGATGAGGATACCCGCAGCTATTGGGGTCAGGAAATAGTAACAGGCCGCATCAAGAGAACTTTTATAGATTTGTTCTTCTATTCACTGCTGCAAATTCTCGTCCAAGACAGCAAGTATGCGGTAAGGGCCGAGGATAAAAGTACTTTTTCCAGAGTTGAATCGTTATTTCCGTCTTACAAAAAGTTTGTTGGGAGTTATCTGAACGGTGATAAGAATTCGCTTTTGAAAGAAATGGTAAAGTATGCAGACGTTTTTCGTAATAAAATTGACGGGAGTGTTGTTGATAAGGAATTACCTAAGAAAGCTGGTATTGAACGAATCAACGTTCTGATTTTTGCACTGGACACAACAACGCTGATACCTTATATTTTGTTCATAGAGCAGAATGTGCAAGATGAGCAGCAAAAGAATGACTTGTATGGATATTTGGAGTCGTATATAATGCGCCGATTGGTTACGCGGCAAACGACGAAGAATTACAATCAGCTTTTTACAGAAAGACTTATTGCTAACCGTATCATGACAAAGTCCGACTTCATTGTTTATCTGGCAAAGCAGACGGATAAAATCAATTATATGCCGACGAATAGTGAAGTGACAGCTGCATTCCATACATCGGTTTTGACAAACAAGTATGCGGCGGGCACTATTTATTTGCTTGAATCGAAGATTCGGAATGAACAAATGAGTTCGACACAGCTATTAGGTATACGAAAATACAGCCTTGAGCATATGATGCCTAAAAAGTGGCGCAACCATTGGAAATTTAACGGTACTGACGAGCAGGCAACAGAAAGAGATAGGGTACTATTGACGTTGGGAAACCTTGCAATTATTACGCAATCCCTGAATGCGTCTATCAGGGATTCCGAATGGAGTGTTAAACTGGCCGGAAAAGGAACAAAAGAAGGCCTGAAAAAGTACGCAAACGGTATAGAAACCATATCCAAATATCTTGACTACACGGAATGGAATGAAAGCTGTATAAAGGAACGTGCAGACGAATTGGCAAACAAGGCAATTGAGGTATGGAGTTGCCAGTAAAAACGCTAGCAAGGTGACTCCCGATTGACTCCCTTCGCATGGAAAACAAAGCAACTTTGGAAACTATGAGCAAAAGATATTTTCGAAAATGCACGATTCAACATCAGAAAGAACCAAGGCAAAATCCTACGCCCTCGAGCTTGAGTAACCCCTAACCCTGCCATCCCGCCTTGGCCTGACGCCTGACGGGATTTTTTGTTGCGCGGGGGGCGCGGGTGGTGTACAATGGTCTATAATACGGTGAAGCGGCATTCGCGGAAAGGACACTCCCATGAAAGAAATCCCCATTACATCCTTTGACAACCTCCAAATCGGCCAGGCGGAAAACACGGCGGCGGGCACGGGCTGCACGGTGGTGCTGCTGGGCAAGGACGGTGCCCCGGCGGGGCTGGATGTGCGCGGCGGCGGGCCGGCCTCGCGGGAGAGTGAGCTGCTCAAGCCGCTGGCGGCGGCGCAGGTCATCCACGCCATTGTGCTGGCGGGTGGCAGCGCCTTCGGACTGGATGCCGCAGGCGGCGTCATGCGGTATCTCGAGGAACGCGGCATCGGCTTTGACGTAGGTGTGACGAAAGTGCCCCTCGTCTGCCAGTCCGACCTGTTCGATTTGACCGTGGCCGACGCCCGCACCCGGCCCGATGCAGCCATGGCCTACGCGGCCTGCGTCAACGCTGAGACCGGCAACTACCGCGACGGCAACCACGGCGCGGGCACCGGTGCGACTGTCGGCAAGCTGCTGGGCATGGACCATTGCATGAAATCCGGCATCGGCAGCTACGCCGTGCAGGTGGGCGACCTGAAGGTCGGCGCGCTCGTTGCGGTCAACGCGGTGGGCGATGTCTATGATTTTGAGACGGGCCGCAAGGTCGCCGGGCTGCGGGCTGACGACGGCAAAACGTTTTTGGATTCCGAGCGGGTGCTGATGCAGCAGCTCGACGCGCCGCAGGAAAAATTCGTCGGCAACACGACACTTGGCATCCTTTTCACCAATGCAAAGCTCGACAAGGCGCGGCTGTGCAAGGCCGCGGGCATGGCGCACGACGGCTACGCCCGCGCCATCCGCCCGGTGCACACCTCGATGGACGGCGACAGCATCTACGCGGTCTCGCTGGGCGACGTGCCCGCTGACCTCGACGCCGTCGGCGTGATCGGCGCGCGGGTCATGGCCAAAGCCATCGTCCGGGCCGTGGAGGCCGCGGACAGCGCGTACGGCTTCCCGGCGGCGCGGGATATGTAAAGTCGGCCCTGCCCCGACACCGTAGGAACGGATTCTATATCCGCCCGGGCACCGTGCCGTTGCCGCAGGTCGGCGTCAAAACAGCATTGCACCCGCCCCAAAATCGCGGTATAATAGTGCCAGAATCACAACAGGGGAGAACCACCACACGCTATGCCAAAATTGGACGAACAAATCAAAACGCTGGCGGGCTACTTTGCGGCGGACTGTGAGCCGGACGGCAAGCTGACGCTGCAATTGGAGGTCGAGCACTTCCTCACCCGGTCCGACGGCCAGCCCCCGGCCTTTGCCGATGTGCAAGCTGCGCTGCGCGATTTGCAGCAGCAGACAGACGCGCCGATCATCACCGACGGCGAATATTTCGGCTACAGCGGCCCGGCGCTGACGGCCACGCTGGGGCCCGCGTGCCAGCTGCGCATCAGCCTGGCCCCGCTGCGCGACGTGCAGGACATCATGGATCTGTACAACCGATTCTATTTGCAGCTGGGGCTGGCGCTGGCTGCCCACGGGCTGCGCGCCTGGACGGCGGGCTGCCACCCGACCTGCCATGCCGAGGACCTGCCTCTGGTGCCCCGCACCCGGGACGAGGCCATGGACGCCTACCTGCGGGAAAAGGGGGCCTGCAGCGTGCAGATGATGCGCGCCACGGCGGCGACGCAGGTGTCCATTGACTATCAGGATGAGACTGATTTTGTCCGCAAAATGCGCGCGGCCAGCCTGCTGACGCCGTTCTTTGCGCTGCTCAGCGACAACGCCCCGGTCTATCAGGCCAGCCGCAACAGCAGCTATTGCATCCGCACGCGGCTCTGGCAGGATGTGGACCGTGACCGCTGCGGCGTCACGCCGCATCTGATGGACGCGGATTTCGGTTACGCCCGCTATGCGGAGAACGTGCTGACCAAGCCCCAAATCACTGCGCTGCGGCTGGGCCGCGTCAGGGCTGCGGGCGGAAAGACTGCGCCGGAGCTTTACGCTGGGCACGTCAGCCGTCAGGAAACCGCGCAGATTTTGTCCAATTTCTTTTACGATGTACGTCTCAAATCCCGCATTGAGCTGCGCGCCGCGGACAGCATGCCGCCGCGGTACATCGCCGCGTATGTGCAGCTGGTCAAGTCGGTATTCGGCAGCCCGGCAGCGCTGCAAAATGTGCTGCGCCACTACGCGGGCGCGACAACGCTGGACATCACGTCGGCTAAGCTGGCCGTCTGCAAGGACGGCTACAACGCGCTGGTCTATGGCCGCCCCGTCAGCGGCGAGCTGGCCTGGCTGCTGATGCAGGCCCGCAGCCGCACGCCCTCGCAGGAGGAACGCGCACTGCTCGACCCGTTCATGCAGTTGCTGACGACCCGCAAAACCATCCGCGATACGGAAAATTACAACGAATAAACGTGCTTTCTGCGGGCATACTGACCCTGAAAGGGGGCATGTGCCATGCGGGAAACATCCTACCACGCGGTCATTGCCGAGATGACCGTCCGCGCACTGTGGGAGCTGCAAAACCTGCTGGACTGCATCCCCGACGCGCTGTGGGACCGCTGCTACGGCGGCGCACCGCTGTGGCAGCACGTCTACCACACCCTGCACGAGCTGGACCAGTGGTTCATCAACCCGCGGGACACCGACTTTGTCGAGCCGCCCATCCACACGCCGCACTTGCAGGAATTGCACATTTACCCGGCAGTGCGTCTTGACAGACAGGCGGTAGATGACTATTTTTATACAATCAAGTCCAAGCTGTCCATCTATCTGACCTCGCTCCACGACGAGGATCTGCTGCAGCGGCCCGACAACTGCGAGTGGACGCGGTTTACGCTGATTTTGTCGCAGTATCGGCATTTATACCGCCACATGGGCATGGTGATGGGTTTCATTGAGGCCGAGACCGGCCTCTGCCCGCGCACGCTGGAGGTGGGGGAAGATCCGCCAGCCGCGCCCTACGACCCTTATCAATGAGAGGAACTTTTCAATGAAGTATCGCTGTTTTGCGGCGCTTGCGCTGGCAATGTTGCTGCCCGGCTGCGCCGCCGCGCCCGACCTGACGCCGGTCTGGCAGCGTGACCTGCCCGCCAGCGGCGTACATATAGAGCTTGCCAACGCGGCGCTGCTCTCCGACGCGGACGTCTACTACGCCGCAACGCGGGAGGAGCTGTACGTGCACAATGTGTCGGTTTTGCCCGCCGTCAAGGCCGACGGTCAGCCCGTTGTAACGTTTTACGGCGCTGCAGCGCAGGATATTGACCTTGTGTATCTGGAGGACATCGGCGACGTGTACGTCGATTATGACCGCGTCAAGCCGCAGATCAAGCTGGATTACATCCTGACAGAGGGGGACGGGTACGTCTCCTACGAGTTGGACACCGCGTACAATTTTGAGTTTACGGTGACGACGCAGGCCGGCAAGGATAAGATTCTGGTCGTCAGCGAGAGAAGCAACGTGAAATGAAAATGCCCCGCCCGGGTTGGCCGAGCGGGGATTTTTTGTGCGTTAAATGCCTTCCCCTTTGGGGGAAGGTGGCCGAGGCCTCGCCCGAGGTCGGATGAGGGGAAAGTCCGCGCGATTTCCCAGATACGGGCAGTCACAGGAACTTAGCCCTCATCAGTCGCCTGCGGCGACAGTTTCCCCCCCGATGGGGAAGCCTTTGCGGTCGTTGCCGCGTGCCGCCTCACTTCCTCTCCGGAAAATCCACCGTCGTTGTCGGGAAGGCAAACTCACAGCCTTCCTCCTGCATCAAATCCAAAATTTGCAGATTCAGCGTGTTTTTTACCTGCATGAAATCCCGCAGATTGACTTTGGTGATGTACACCCGGCACGCCAGATCAATGCTATAGTCGTTGAATTTGTCCAGCGCAATCGTCACGCCGTCGGGCTGCACGTCGGGCTGGGCTTGCAGCATGGCGGTCAGATCGGCGGTCAGCTGTTCGATTTTTTCGCGCGGGGTGTCGTAGGTCAGACCAATCGTAAACTTCCACAGGCGGCTCTGGCGGCGGTCATAGTTTTGGATGTACTCCGCCGTGATTTTGGAATTTTCTATCGTGATAGCGACATTGTCTGGGCTGCGGATGCGGGTGGAGCGGAAGGAAATGTCCTCAACGGTGCCCTCGCAGTCGCCCAGCACGATGTAATCCCCAATGCCGAAGGGGCGCTCCAACACCAGCGTGATGCCCGCAATCAGGCTGTTCAGTGTGGACTGCGCGGCCAGCGAGACCGCCAGTCCGGCAACACCCGCGCCGGTCAGCAGGCCGGAGACCGGCACGCCGAGGCGGTCCAGCATGGCGATACCCGCAAACAGGCCGACCAGCGCATGAAAGATGTTCTCAAAAAAGTGTCCCATCGTCTGATTTGTTTCTAAATCCAGATGGTTCTGGGCACTGCGCAGCAAAAGCCGGGTGACCGGGGCCGCACGCCAGCAGCCGAGCGCGATATAGAAGATGACCAGCAGGTCGGCAGCCAGATTCAGGTATTGCAAAAAAACGGCGTCGCGCACCAGCTCAAACGGCAGCGACTTGACGGCAGCTGCGCCCAGCAGTACCCGAAAAAGGCCCGCCACCGGCGTAAGGAAACTGTCCAACAAGATGTAAAGCCACGATGCCATGTGACTTTTTGCACGGTCTAGGAAACGCCGGGCGGCGAGCTTGTACACCTCGGGGGCACCGGCAGCCGCCAGCGTCAGCAGCGCCGCGGGCAGAAACGAGAGAAAATCGTTGGTGAGTTCTTCCATGGTGGGTACCTCAGTTTATGGTTGTGGTAATTCCTTGGCCCCCTCTGGGAGGGGGCTCCGCCCGCAGGCGGTGGGGGAGAGAACCTGACGCGGCCCGAAATATTTCGGATAGCCGCAAGGTTCTCTCCCTCCGGCCCTGCGGGGCCACCTCCCTCGCAGAGGGAGGCAAGGAGTATCACAAAAACGCGCAGTACCATTCCAAAACGGGCCCGCCAAACAGCATCGCGATCACGATGCCCGCACACAGAAACGGGCCGAAGGCGAAGTGGTCCTTCTTCCCTGCCTTTTTGGCGGCCAGCAGGTATATGCCGTACATACCGCCAAAAACAATGCCGAAAAACATCGCCAGCAGCGTATTCTGCCAGCCCAGGAACAGCCCGGCGGCTGCCATCAGCTTGATGTCGCCGCCGCCGAACGCGCCGTCGATGACAAGGCAGAGCAGAAACATCGGCACACTGACGCAGAGCGCACCGATGACGTGCGGCAGCCAGTCGGCAGGGGAGAGCAGCACGCTCACCGCGCCGCAGACCGCCAGCGCCAGATTCAGCCGGTCCGGGATGGTCTGCGTCTCGGCATCAATGAGCGAAACGCTCAGCAAGATCCCGCAGACCGCCAGCGCCAGCAGCGCGGCCCAGCTCATGCCGAACAGCCCGCCCGGCAGGGCGTAGGCAGCGCCGTACCGCCAAGTGCAGCCCAGCGCCAGCACGCCGCCCAGAAGCTCCACCAGCAGGTACCGCGCCGGAATGTACGCACCGCAGTGGCGGCACCGCCCGCGCAAGAATAACCAGCTGAACACAGGCACTAAGTCCGGCGCACCCAGCGTGTGGCCGCACTGCGGGCATACGCTGCGGCCCTTCAGCGGGTCCATGCCCCGCGGCAGCCGCCACGCGACGACGTTCATAAAGCTGAACAGCGCCGCGCCCAGCAGAAAACGAATGAGTCCCAGCAGAAGCTCAAGCAGCAGCATGGCCCACCCCCGCGCCGTATTGCAGCCGGTCCTCCGCGCGGAAAACGCGGTAACCGCCGTCGGCATCATAGATGGCGTACATGCCGTTCTCCTGATACAGGAGCCGCTGCACGGTGTAGCCGTTCGGGTCGATCTGCAAAAGCGTCACTGTGCCGGGCAGTGAGCCCAGCGTGCGGATTTCCTCGGCGATGCCATCCGCAAAGCCGTCCGCGCTTGTCTGGTCGGCGAAGGTCTGCCCGGCGGAGTAGCACTGGGCAGACACGGCACTGGCCGCCAGCCGCGCAGCCTTGACCTGAGCCAGGGCCTCCCGTGCACGGGCCTGATAGCGCAGCTCCGCCGCGCCGGTCACAATAGTATACAGGACAGCGCCCAGCGCCAGCAGTACGGCGAGCTTTTCCGCAAACGCAGCTTTGGCCCAGCGTTCCCCGGTATGGCGCAGCCATGCGCCCAGTCGTGCTGCCAGCATTGTTACACATCCTCTACCATATAATAACACGCTATTTAGTATACCGTGCCGGGCCTGTATTTGCAAGAAATTTCACGAAAAAAACTCTGTTTTTTGTTCAAAGCTAACGGAAATTATGGCGAAATCGTGCACAGCTTGCCGCTGACCCACTATATTTGGTGTAAATTTGCTGAAATCTCGCGGAATTTGTTGCGAAAACGTCACATTCCGAGTATAATGACAATATATATAATGTGATATTGTGTCTAATTGTAACCTTTCACCGGAGAAACGACGGGAGCATCTATGGTGCAGTACAATAAAAATATAAAAAACAAAAAGAAAGGCTTTACGCTGGTGGAGCTGATGGTTGTTCTGGCTATCACGGCCATTCTGGCGACGCTGGTCGGCGGCGGGCTGATCGCCTACACGCGGTTGGCCCGGTTCGAAAAGAACGAGGCCAACGCCCGCACGCTGTTCCAGACGGCGCAGATCTCCCTGACCCGGATGGAGACGGCGGGGGAGCTGGATGCGTTCCGCCGGCAGGTCATGGAGGAGGGCGACACGGGCGACCACTTCCAGAACGACGTCACTGTGACCGACGCGGGCGGCAATACCCTTGTGAGCCGCACCAAGACCGAACTGAACCAGAACGTGGCCGCGCTCTACTATGACCGCACGGGCGCTGCCGCGGGCAACCATAACGCGCTGGTGGAGCGGCTGCTGGGCGATTACATCTACGACGCCTCGCTGCTGAATGCCTCGATCTGTGTCGAGATCGACGTGCAGAGCGGGCAGGTCTACTCGGTCTTTTACGATACCAAATCCGATAAGCTCCGCTTCAAGCAGGACGGTGCTACGAATATTTATGACCGCAGCTATGACCACCGCCGCAATGACAGCCTTGTCGGCTACTACTCTGCCGAGGACCGCGTCAACGTTGTGCAGCTGGTGCAGACGAAGCTGAAGGTCAAGAATCCCCGCCTGACGAACGGCGAGACGCTGACCCTGAGCTGGAGCGGCAACTCCAGCCTCGGCGATCTGGACACCTCCTACACGGCCACGGCCTACGATGCCAAGGATACCGGCAAGACGAAGCCGCTGTTTACCATCACGATCAAGCGCGACACCGCGGGCGCGGCGGATGATAACAAGCAGGTCATCACCAAGATGCCTGTCACGATTTATACGTATGATAATACGGGCAATCAGGCGAAAACCGAGAAAGAACTCTACTTCCCGTTAAGCTACAACAAGGGCAGCTTTGTGCTGACGCTGGACGCCATGGCGGACGCGGCGCTGCTGCGTGCGTGTGAGAACGACACTGACGTTGCCGCCACGAGCCTGTACAGCATCACCCGCCTGCTGAACGACCCGAAGGATATCTACATTGCCATGCGCGCCGAGCCGCGGGAGAACTACAGCGATACCTACACAGCCAGCAAAGAGGAAACGACGAACGAGGAAAACACCCTGCTGGCCAAGGGCGGCACGGCGGTCACGGCTGACCTGAAATATTTCCGCCATCTGTACAACCTGCGCTGGTCTGCCGACTGGGACATCACCAACAAGGCCACCTACACGCTGACCCCCCAGGCCAGCAACAGCACCGGCCTGAACTGGACGGGCGGCGGCGTCACGGTCTACTGCGCGTCGGGTGAGCGGTACCCGGCGGCCAAGGTGCCGTCCCTCAATGACCCTGTCGCATGGCCGACGATCCCGGAGCTGGGTGAAAAAATCGAACTTACGAGCAAAACAACGGTCCTTGCAACCAAGACGACCCGTGTGCCCATCCTCAATCTGCAATTGAGCAGCAAGTCCGTTGCAAAAACCGGCAGGGCAGGGAAGGACGAGCTGGGCGACCACTATGTCGGCCTTATCGGCGAGAACAAGGGCAAAATTTCTTACATCACACTGCGCGACCCGGACATTCAGGTCAACGTCAAGACCGAGACCGTTGCCGCCGGTGCGCTGCCGAAGGCAGACCAGCTCAAGCTGACCGCAACCAAATTCGTCACGGCGCTGGAGGACACCGACGAGAACTGGCGCGATGTGCGTGCCGTCGGCGCACTCTGCGGCGTCAACACCGGCACGCTGGAAAACTGCGCCCTGACCCGCGGCACGAACTCCTCGACCAGTGCGCTGGTGGCCGCGGCGCTGGCGTTTGACAACACTACCACCGCAACGCAGCGCATAGAGCAGACGCCGGACGCTGGCAGCAACAGCTATACCTATTATACAGACGAGCCGCGCGGCATTGGCGGTCTCGTCGGCGTTGCCATACCCGAAACGGATTCCGTCATGCAGAATCTGACCGTTGCGTCGGATGTGACGGTAGTGGGTCTGCTTGTGGACGAGGACACGAAAACCGTTACAAACACAGCGGCAGACCAGCAGGCCGAGAAGGCCCGCTACGCTGCCGCGGCAGCCGAGCCGGGTGACAAGACCTCCCTCTGGCGCAGCGTCGGCGTGGGCGGCGTGTTCGGCACGGTGGACGCGGCCCAGATGAAAACAGACAGTAAAACGAACATCGTCAACAACGGCTTTGTGACCGGCAACGGCTTTACGGGCGGCATCGTCGGCAACCTGTTTACGACAGGCGCAAATACCAGCACGCCGAGCCTGACGGGCCTGAGGAACAACGGCACGGTCAGCGCGGGCGCCAACTATAAGGGCGATACCGCGGGCGATGCGCGCAGCCTGGTGCTGGGGCAGTTCTTCGGCGGCATTGCGGGCTACGGCAGGGGCGTGACCCTGCAAGGCTGCGAAAGCGTGACCCGCAGCGACCTGACCGAGACCCAGCTCAAGGAGCAGGTCAAGGCGGGCTTCGACGAAACCGGCACATTGACCGACGCCAGCCCCCTCAAGGGTGATTTCGTCGGCGGCCTTGTCGGCTACGGCAAGGAAATTGTGCTGAACGGCTGCAAGACCGGCAAGGGCTACGTGCTCGGCAGCCGGTTTGTGGGCGGTCTGGCCGGTGGCTTTACCGGCAGCGGCGTACAACAGAACGATACGAACAGCAGTGACGTCTTTGGCAACCGCTACGTCGGCGGCATCGTGTCGGTCAACGGCAGCAACAGCAAAATCAGCGGCATGACCAATACGGGTCTGGTCGCGGCCTTTGGGCAGAACGCGGCCTACGTCGGCGGCATCGTCGGCGTCAATGATGCCGACTGGGGCGGCAGTGAAGACCCGAATGCCAAAGCCACCGTGCAGAACTGCGCCAACCGCATGTCCGGCGACAACGCCACCGACACCCGCCGCATCAACCTGCTAAAGGAGCTGAACGGCTACGCCGACTACGTCGGCGGCATCGCGGGCTGCAACGGCAAAAAAGGCGTTGTGACGTGGGATAAGAACGGCACCCCGACGCTGGGTGCCATCCTGTACGGCAACAACTACGTGGGCGGCGTGGCCGGTTATAACGATGAAAAGGCCGAGATTTCCAACACCTCCGGCCAGAACCTGACCATCAGCGGCCAGATCGTGGCGGCGGGCAAGGCTGTCGGCGGCATGATCGGCCTGAACTGCGCCTCCACGCTGCCCTCTGCCACTGTGAAGGTCAGCCGCGTGGCAGGTCAGCAGCTTGTCGGCGGCGTCATCGGCGCCAACCTGCCGGTGGGCAACTTCACCGTGGCGGGCGGCGCGTTTAACACAGATGTGGCCTCGGGCCGCGTCGAGGCCGACGCCGTCGCGGGCGGCATCATCGGCTACAACCGTCTGCTGGCGGACAAGCCCGCGGGCGTCACGCTGGCGGCGCTGCTGCCGACGATTGACGAGAGCACCGGCGTGCTGACCGACAGCACCGACGCGGAAACGAAAACGGATACCCCAATCATCCTGACCGGTTTCTGGAACAAACTCAACCTGCAGGCCGACATCTACGTCGGCGGCATCGTCGGCGCAAACGACGCCGACACGAAGCTGACGATTCAAAATGCAACCAACGGCGCAACGCAGAACGCCCTGTCCGTCGGCGGCCTGAACCCGTCCAACAACGGAGCGTTTAAAGGCGGCGTTTTGTTGAGCGAACTGGCCGGTGGCCGCTATGATTTCGACGACGTGCACGGCGCACTGGCGGGCGGTATCATCGGCTATGCCACACCCAACACAACGCTGGAAAACTGCACAAACTACGGCACAGTGGCTCACAAGTGCGCCGCGGGCGGCTTTGCGGGCTGGAACGAGGGCACGATCACCGACGGCAGCATGGCGGCGTCCCTCGGCAACCGTGAAGCCGGGTATACCTATCTGGGCGGCGTTGCGGGCGTCAACGGCGGTCGTATTCAGTCTGCCTACCCGGCTAAAGACTGCGCCGCGCGCGGCGACAGCTATGTCGGCGGCATTGCGGGCGTCAACCTGGGCGGTGACACTGCGGCAAGCATCTGCACGGGGGACAACAGCAGCACTGGCACGGTGGAGGCCAACCAGTACGCGGGCGGCGTGGCCGGTGCCAACGTCGGCAATATCTCGCTGTCCGGCAAGCTGCAAAGCAGTGTCACCGCCACCGACTATGCGGGCGGCGTGGCCGGTATCAATACGACGTATAAGGCCTATAAGGGCAGCATTTACGGCGCTGAAAACACCACCGGCACGGTCTGGGGCAGCGTCACTGCCGCCAACTACGCGGGCGGCGTGGCCGGTACGAACCGTGCCGAAATCACCCGTGCGGAGAACTACGCCTCGGTGCGCGCCAGCACAAAATATGCGGGCGGTATTGCGGGCGAGAACTACGAGGGCGGCAAAATCAGCGCCTGCGTCCATGCCCAGAATCAGGTCTACGCCACCAACGGCGAGGCGGGCGGCATCGCGGGCAATAATAAGAAAGACGCGCTGATTGAGAATGTGCAGGTCAGCGCCGCCGTCACCGCGGCCAACGGCACGGCGGGCGGCGTCACGGCCACGAACTTCGGCATCATCGGCCAAGGCAGCGGGCTGGAAAACAACAGCAGCGTAAGCGGCTGCACGATCACCGGCACGTCGGAGAGCATCGGCGCTGTTGCGGCGTACAACCGCGCGGGCGCGACCATCCGCAATGTGAAGCTGGCGGCAAACGCCAACGTGCAGTTCAGCACCCCGGCGGTCACCATCGGCGGCCTTGCGGGCATGAATGAGGGCATCGTCACCGGCTGTCAGGTCGAAAACGGTGCGCTGGCGCTGAACAACGGTCTGCGCGCGGGCACCAACACCGTCACGCTGGGCGGCGCGGTGGGCCGCACCACGGAGCACGGCACGGTCAGCAGCACCGAAGTTCTGCTGGACCTTACACAAAATCTTGATAAATATACAAATTTGGGCGGCGTCGCAGGCCAGAACGACGGTACCCTGGATCAGTGTACCTATTCCGGCACGATGGGCGGCAACGCGGACACGGACGGCCTTGTCTCCGACGGTGCACGCAGCACCGGCAGCACGGTGGGCGGCATTGCCGGTCTGAACAATAGCAAAATCACCGGCTGTGAGGTCAAATACATCAAACTGCAGGTCAGCGGTATCAGCAACATCACCACGACCCAGACCGCAGACGAAAAGCTCGCCAGTGCCAGCCATGTGGGCGGCATTGCGGGCCGCAACAATGTCGAAATCGCCAACAGCTATGTCGCCACCGAGCGCAGCAACGGCGGCGCGGGCAGCATCATCACGGCGCGTTACGGCTTTGTGGGCGGCGTTGCGGGCTCCAACAACGGCACTATCACGGGCAGCGGCAGCAAAACTGTGCAGACCGATTTGATGCCCAAGTTGAAAAAGTGGATCGCTGACGGAGACACCAATGCAATTGTCGCTGCGCTGCGCGGCAACCCGGTAAATGGGACGGGCGCTACAGTTAGCTATGTGTCCAACTTTGTGGATCTCAAGGGCGTTGACACTGTGACGAATAAGGGCTACACGAACGTTTACAGCGACACGGGTCTGGCCGCTAACGATCTGCTTGTCGGCTTGCGCGGCAGCAATAAGGATATGAACAACCTTGCCAGCGGTCACTTGGGCGGAATTACCGGATTCAACGGCCTGAACGGCAGCATCAGCAGCACGGCCAGCGGTAAGTGGTTCGTCTATGCGGATAACGCAGCCCGCGATGATACCACCGTTGGCGGCATCGTAGGACAGAACGAATCCAATGTGACCGGCACAAGTGTGCTGGATACTGCGGTAAACTGCGCTGCCGTGCGTCGATTCAGCCGCCGGACGTTCTGGAAAACGGGCAATAAAGCGACCCAAAGGGGTGATATTTCCCAAAGCGATGCCAATGACCGCGATGATGTTAATTACTATGATTCCACAAACCGCTTCAATGTGCAGGTTGGCGGCATCATCTGCAACCAGAACAACCGCAGTGGTGACCGGTGGACGCTGACAAACTGTATTAACTTCGGCTCTGTCTATAACAGTCGTTCCGGCAATGCGGGCGGCGTCATTTCGCTTTGGACGAACTACGGCGGCACGCTTCAAAACTGCTACAACTTCGGCGACCTGAAGACGAACTTCAACGACGGCGGCAGTGACTGCGGTACAATGGGCGGTATTGTGGCTTACTATGATGCGCCTGTCTCCAACACGTCGGTCAACGTCCTGTCCTGTCAGAACCATGGCTCGATGAAGTCGTCTATTGATGGCTGGAGCAGCGCAAACGACATCGGCGGCATCTTTGGCAAAGTGCAGATGAAGAACGCCACCGACATTATGACAATCGATCTGTATGACTGTGTCAACGGCAGCACTGTAAGCATTCAAGCCAGATCGATGGCTGTCGGCATTTTTGCTTACTTGGGCCCGTGGGATGGCGTGGACAATCCGAATGTCAGCAGCGTAAAAAAAGGTAACGGCTACAATGGGAATGCCCAGTTTAAAACCATCCCGTATGTTACCATCAATATTGACCGGTGCCGCAACTTTACCACCAATATGACGACCCAAACCGGAAAAGGCGATAATGACAGCACTAATAATGGTAAATATTACTGGATTGCCGGTATTGTCGGCAGCCGGTCCATGGGCGGCTACAGTGTAGCCCCCACAACAATCACAAACTGCTTCTCTGTCGTTAAGGACGATTGGCACCCTGTTGCCTATGACAAGCGTTCGTCCACAGAATTGACAATGAAAGACGGTACGGTTGTTTATGGCGAACACATCGAGGGTCATAACAACTACTATATCGATTCCGGCGCGGCCTTTGCCAATAGCTACAAGAAAATACAAGGTCAATCCCAAACCGCTACGGGCGTAATCGACAGAACCCTGAAGCGCATCACAACCGGCTTGTCCACAAGCATCAACTGGGGCACGCAGAACAGTAACTTTACCGAGCGGCAGGAAAACACCAAGTCCGGCAGCCGCAGACTCTTCATTGGTAAGGATACAGGTGCTGGAACGGACGATGCCTATTTTGCTATGCTGCCCACAAGCAGCGACGGCAAACAAATCAGCTACGACATTACAAAACTAACAGGCAGCACGAGCTATATTGGTGTCAAGACCGGGCAGTCTTTTGGTGAAAAATCGACGCGGCGTTATATCTACGATGCCAACGGCGGTGAGCGCGGGCAGCTGCTACTGGTCTACGGTGAAAACGCACAGACGACCAAGGACAACCGCAAGGGCGAACCGGACAATGAGGACATCACGGACGAGGTCATCCAGAACTACTATAAGTACGTGCTGGACAGCACCAAGCCCGCCAAGCCGGGAGAAATCCACGTCAAGGCCAGCCAGGTGCAGGACGCGGACAACAACGTCTATGGCCGTTATGAAGTGACGTGGGGCGAGCCGAACGACACGACAGCCAGCCCCGCCGCTTACTACCGTGTTGAAATTCTGCCCTGCAACGATGCGGGTACTGTCGCACCGGATGCAGTTCCCTATCTGAAAGCGGACGTCTACCAGCGCAGCTATACCTTTGTGGCTGATAAAGCGTGGACGGGTAACTTCGTCGTGCGTGTAACGCCCTACAATACCAACGACGACCCGAATCAGGATGACAACTTCAACACCAGCGGCGTGCAGACCTTTATGCACGCCCTGCCGACACCGGAGATTGAGTTCCGGCTGGTCAAACGTGAGAACGGCGGCTTTGACTGGAATCAGTGCCAGACGCCGGATTACCCGGGGATGCAATTCAATTATGAAGTTGTCGCGGTGCTGAAAAACTACACCGAATACCCGACAGACGAGGCATGGACCGTCAAGCTGACCGATGGAAGGTATACTTATTATTTCAGCAGACAGAATGGCAAGCAGTACATCCGCCTGACCAATAATTTGGAACGCACTTTGACGCTTACGGCGCTGGCAACCCCGGACAACAGCACAAAGTATCTGCGCTCGGCCCAGTACAAGTCAGAGACCTATCTCCCGTCCCAGTGGCGTGATGAAAACGGCCCTAAGGGCAAGGACGAGGACGGTCTGCCGCTGGGCACGCTGAACAAGGACGGCGACACGGAGTATGTGACCTACACCGGCCAGACAGCGGAGAGCTTTGAAGCAACCGTGAAGTTCAGCTTTACCCCGAAGGTCAAGAGCGACAGCGGCGAGCACGGCAGCCCGACCTACCGCGTCATGCTGCTGGCAAAATATCTGGGCAATGACGAAGTCAACGGCGTATCTTTGAACGGCCAGTACATCACGCTGGCCGCGCGGGAGGGCATTGTGACAGAGTCTCCCGTCACCTTCAATCTGAACAGCCTGCCGTCGGATGCTATGTCCAACTACACCGACTTCCTCGCTGTCGCGGTGCCCGTCACCAGCGGCAAGGGCGATATGAAGTATCGCTGGGATGCCACGGCGGAGGAAGTGTCCGCAGCCATCGCCAGCCATGCAAACGACACCGACAAAGAAATCTGGTGGAAGAACGGCTATGAAATCGTCCGCACGGGCGAGCACAGCTATACCTATGCCCATCTGACGCCGCTCTGCTTCTCCGACGTGAGCCGCACCGATGACACGGAATGGGCTAAACAGGCCACGCAGACGACCCCGCAGATCATCTTCAAGCAGCTGAACCTGAATGTCCTGAAAGCCCCGACGCTGGCGGAAGATACCGACGGCGGCGTGGTGAACCCGGCCAACAATCAGCTGACCTACACGTTCAAATGGACACAGGGCGACATGGAGGCCACTGACGCAGCCCCCGACTACCAGATCAAGCTCTACGGCCTGTTGACGGACGAGGACGGCAATGTGACCGGTCAGGAGCAAATTGCGCTGAAGGACGGCGTAAATCTGGCCAATGAGGTTCAGCGCAGCGGCAACAGCTTTACCCTGCCTGTCAATGTGGATACCATGCTGGCCAACGGCAGCGACAGCTGGCGCTATGACAAGGTCCGGCTCGAGGTCACCCGCGTGGCGGCAGCCGGCACCGATGAAATCGGCGCGTCCGCTGTGGCGGATTACAGCGTTAAGCAGCGCCTGCCCGGCATCAGCGCGCCGAGCTCCATCACCCGCGTCAACGGCGAGACCGACAACGCGGATGCCCTGCTCTACACGGTCGGCTGGTCGCCGTCCGACGACGAGCGCATTGACCACTATGACCTGTGCGTCGTCGATGACGGCGGCAATACTGTGCTGATGCTGCCCACCACGGGCAACGTCGGCAGCCTGACGCTGGATCTGGAGCAGTATCAGGGCAAGGCATTGCGCTTCCGCGTCATTGCCCGCCGCGAGGCCAATGACGATAGCTGCTTTGACGGCCCGGACGGCGCGTTGAGCCAGTCCGAGACTATCGTCCGCCGCGCCGCTGTACCCACGGTTACGGCCAGCAGCTTTGCGCCCGACAGCCCGAATCAGGAGACGTTCCTGAACGACCTCAAGCTCAACATGACGCTGGACGCAGCCGCACAGGGCAATGTCTACTTTACCGGCTATATCTTCAGCGATGAGGCGAAGTATACAGAAATTGCCAAACTGGCCGAGGTTTGGCAGAATACCCCCACCGGACAGGACAAGTACAAGGCCCAGCAGGAGTTGACCAAAGCATTGGACGAGATGCTGGACAGCGGCGACGCCGAGCTGGTCATCCCGAAGGACAGCCGCACGGTGGGCGGGAGCGCCAGCGTCAACGGCACCACCGCCAGCTATACCTTCGTGCCCGACGGCAACGGCTTTACGCTGACGCCCGACCATGCAAAACAATACCTGCTGCCCGCGGTGCGCGTTATGCCCACCGACGGCACGACAGCGTCGAACTGGTTCTACATCCTGCAGCAGGATGCCGCAAAGGCACAGTTGCCGGCCATCACGCTGGACGCCCCCGTGGACGCTGCCGAACCGGAACGCGCGCTTGGCAATGCCGTTTACACGCAGGAGGTCAACCTGTACAACGACCCCGAGTTTAAGACCAGTCGCGGTACGGCCCCGCTGGAGCTGCGCCGCTTTACGGTGGAGTGGACCGCGGTGAACAAGTACACCCAGGCCGACGGCACGGTGCGCAACCTGACCGACAGCTATACCTTTACCGTCACGCCGCTGGACAAGGACAAAAAGCCCTACAGCATTACGGTGACGACCTACGACAGGGACGAGACGGACGCAGACGGCACAGTCACGCATAAGCGCGGGGAAATCAAAACCGTCACCAAGACCTATGACGGCAAAACGACGGAGATTGCGAAGCAGACCACCGTTGTGGACGCGGAGACCAAAGAGACCCGCATCTGGTACGACCTGAGCGTTGAGCCTGTCTACGACAAAGATAACAACCTGACCGGCTGGGAATCGCAACCCTATAACGTCACCGGCACGGTGGAAAAGGACGGCGGTACGCTGTACTACAAGGCACAGACGGTTCCCATGCTGGAGCTGGTGCAGGAGGACGGCGCCGAGCCTGTTTACCGCATCACCCTGCCCGAGCTGCAGGAAAAGGTGCAGGACGACTCGCTCGCTCTGCAAAAGTTCACCGCAAGTGTGACGCTGCAGACGCTGGCGCACTCGGATAACAAAGGTAAGACCGTCGAATCCGGCACGGTCAAGGTCTCCGTCAACGAGGCGAACACCGCCGATGCGGCGGAGGATGCCCAGAGCATGGACTCCGCGGAGAGCGTCGCGCCCGCCGAGACTGCAGAAAGCACGGCGGCGGAAAGCGCCCCCGCAAGCGTGCCCCCGGTCCTGATGCGGGCCCGTGCGGCACTGCCCATGGCGACCCCGGAGACCGCCGCTGCCCCGGATGAGACGGACGCGGCGGAAACTGCGCCCCCGGAACGGACGGAAACAAGCGACGCATCGTAATTTTATTTCAGGAAAGAAGGTGGCATTATGCACCGCAGGGCACGCAGCATTCTGCGCGGGGAGCAGGGGCTTTCGATGATACTGGTCCTCTGCATCGGCGCGCTGTTTGTGGCGCTGTCGGCAGCGCTGGTCTATGCGGCCTCCGTGCTGACGGCCAATGCCAACCGCCAGCTGCTGGAACAGGAAGCCTACCAGCTGGCAACCAGCTTTTCCGACGTGCTGGAAGGGGAGCTGAACAAGCAGGACAGCAGCTTTGCCAAGTTCGTCAATGAGCAGTTCATGTTCTCCCAAAGCTACGGCAAGGACATCTATGATTTGGAATCCCAGCCCAAGGAGTTCGCCTGGAAAACCGATCCCAACCAGCCTGATGGCGGCGCCGAGGCCATCACGGTAACACTGCGCCGCCGCCCGGGAGACGGTGCCGACAAGCTGAACCAGACGGCGAACAGTACCAATGCCACAGACCTGCGCAACCTGCTCGACACACTGGAGGGCGAAAACCGCAAGGGCATGGAGATCGTCGATTTACAGCTGGACATTACGGTGACAGTCACGAAAAACGGCGAGAGCTTTGCCTTCACGCGGACCTATGACCGCACAGTGAAGTACGACAGCGACGGCAGCCAGGCAAAAAGCAAAAAATTACCAAAGGTGTACTACACAATAAACGACGGTCCAACAAAGTATTACCGCATTAAAGCCCTGACGTTCTACGCCCCCGGCAGTCCTGACCTGACCATTACTGACGAAAACATTGGCAGCTACCGCCTAACGTTCCATTGCGACACCAGCCAGCAGCCCGATTCCATCACCTACACCCGCGGTGCCAAACAGAGCACCGGCACAACACAGGAGTGACCCGCTATGAAACATACTTTACAAAGTCAGCGCGGCGAGACCATTGTGGAAGTGCTTGTGTCGTTCCTGCTGCTGATGATTTTTACGTCGATGTTCGTCGTTTCGCTGCGGTACGCCCGCGCCATGTCCCAAAAGGCCGAGTCGCTGCGGGAGACAGCCTATGCCTTCTGCGCCGGGCTGTACCCGGCCAATAACGCGGCCCCCCGCTGGGTGAAGGAACAGGATGAGCTGGAGTTCTCCTTTGGCGATTACAATGAATTTACGGTGAACGGCGTCGAGCTGGACAGCGTGGAGACAAGCGCGGAAGTTACGGAAAACGGCCAAAAAACGACGGAACAGCACAAGTTTTACCGCTACAGCAAGAGCACGGCAGAAGGGACGACCAACCCATGAAGCAGCGTTTGAAAAACCAGAACGGCACAACGCTGGTGGAGCTGATCGTCTGCATGGTGCTGCTGGCGATCTTTACGCTGGCGGCGGTCACGCTGATACAGCCCAGCGCACAGGCGTACATGGACATCCAGCAGCAGACGCGCGCGCAAAATCTGGCCGATGCGCTCATTGAGACGATCCGCGGCGAGGTGCTCGAGGCGAACGGCTATATCCGCTTCACCGACGGCGCAACGGACCTTAATGATTTGGACAGCGTTTTTGCGTCCAAGGATGACTACAGCGAGGGCACGGCATTGGAATTCAGCGTCTACCCCAACCACATTGAACTGATCGACAAGGACTGTGTGCCGATGCTGACAAAGACAGACGGCACAGCGCTGCTGACAGCGGAACAGGCCAATGCGCTGAACGGCTACCTGCACATGCGCTTTTACCGCGATGAACTGAATGGCACCGGACACTACGGCAACCCGCAGCACACAAAAGAGAACAAGGCCGAGGACGGTACCGTGACGGTCACACGGCCCTACGTTGCCTACGGCTACACAACGGCCTATCCCCGGGATGCCTATATGGGGCTGTTCATCAGCGATCTGCATTTCTACGCCCGCAGCTGGACGCAGGACGGCGACGAAACCAAGACCCCGCGCATTACGGCTATGACGGTGGTGCTGACTGTGGCCAAGCGGGACGCCAACAACCAGATCGTGCCGCTATGCACCCAAAAAGCCATTGTGCAGTTGCCCGGTGAGCCGGTCATCCTGTATGAACCCGGCACCTGGGACGGCAAGGCATCGTCGGAGTCGTGAACGGTGCTCGCCGGGACTATTTTTGAAAAGTTTATTACAATCCCGGCAGATGTACTGGACAAATTCAAATGGATTCGTTATACTTTAAAACATGAATACCTGTGTGCCGGACAAAAATGCAGGAACGTCATGGGCATCAGAACAGCGAGGATGACTAGGATGGCAACAATTGAAATCAAAATGCTGGGCGGCTTTGAGATCCGTGTGAACGGCAAGCCCGTGCTGGCACAGCTGGCGCAGTCCCGCAAGGCAACGGCGCTGGTGCAGTATCTCGTTTTGCGGCGCGGGGAGCGCGTCTCCCACAAGGTACTGACCGATACCCTGTGGGCAGGGGAGCGGTCCACCAACCCGGACATGGCCCTGCGCGCCATCTTGCATCGCTTCCGCAATATGATCGACGCGGAGGGTCTGGATGAGATGAAGGGCTGCATCGTGACCAGCCGCGGCTACTACCAGTGGAACCCCCATCTGGACTGCAGCGTGGATGTGTTTGAGGTCAACGACCTCTCGGAGCTGGCCCGCAAGGAGAGCGACGCCGAGAAGCGCAGCCGCATTTATGAACAGATCGTCAACCTGTATGACGGGCGCCTGCTGCCGCGGTCTGCGTCCGAGCCGTGGGTCGAAAGCGTCAGCGTGCGCCTGCACGGGCAGTACCGCACAGCCATTTTAAACCTGCTGGAGCTCTGCAAAAAATGGGGCGAGAGCACCCGCATCGTTGCGCTGTGTACCCGCGCGCTGGAGCTGGACCCCTACGAGGAGCGCCTTTATCTGGAAAAGATCGTCGCGCTGGAGACGCTGGGCCGCCACGAGGAGGCGCAGGATCTGGCACGCCGCGGCAGCGCCATGGGTTGCCTGCATCATACCATTGAGCCGGGCCGCGCAGGCTCTGCCTACCGCCAGATGCGCCAGGCAGACCGCAATATGGAGAGCGAGGTCTCCAAGCTGCTCTCTGCTCTGCCGGATACCGAGAACACGGGGGCCTGTATCTGCGACTTTGAGACGTTCAAGGAAATTTACCGCGTACAGCGCGGCGTGCAGGCCCGCTACGGTCTGCAGGTATTCCTGGCGATCCTGACCGTGGCTCCCAGCCAGAACACCGATGCTGCCGAGACCGCTCTGATGGTGGAGCAGCTGGGCGATCTGATCCACATGAATCTGCGCCAGTGCGATGTGGCCGCCCGCTACACCGATATGCAGTATGTTGTTATGCTGAGCGGCAGCACCGCCGAGAGCGGCACCGGCCCGATGGAGCGCATCAAGGCCGCGTTCTACCGCATCCCTGCCCATGGCCGCTACCTGTTGAGCTATAGCCTCTATGTTCCCGAGGCCAAGGCCGACAGCGGGCGCGCCCGCCGCCGCAAAAAGACGGCGAAGAAGGAAAAATAAGTGAGCCGTTAAGCCGTACAGTGAAAGCTGTGCGGCTTTTTTTGCTGCACGGACCGGCAAAGAAACGATTGGTAGGGGCGGGCATTGCCCGCCCGTGCCCGTTTGCCCTGTGATATATTTTCCCGAAAAGACGATGCTGCGCCAAGTTGGCGGGCGAGCAATGCTCGCCCCCTACACTCGCTGTATGTCGAGGAACGATTTTTTACACTTTCCACAATCTTTTGCCTAAAAATTTTTACAAAAAATCCGAAAAAACTGTTTAAATTTCCACAACAATGTGGTAAAGTAGTATCAAACAGGCGGGAGTGTTCAAAAATCACTGCGCCGCAATGAAATTCTACGCCGCAGGGCTGCCGGAAGCAGCCCCGGCGCGAAAAGAGGTTTGACGATCCATGGGCTACGCAAGCAAAGACATCCGCAACATTCTGGTGGCCGGCCACGCCGGCTGCGGCAAAACGACGCTGACCGAGGCACTGCTGTACATGAGCGGCGCTTCCGAGCGTATGGGCCGTGTCGAGGACGGCACCACCGCCAGCGACTTTGACCCCGAGGAGATCCGCCGCAAGGCATCGCTCAACTCGAGCGTTGTCCCCGTCGAGTACGAGGGCATCAAGTACAACCTGATCGACGCACCGGGTCTGTTTGATTTTGAGACCGGCGCTGCCGAGGGCATCATGGCCGCCGAGAGCGTGCTGATCTGTGTGTCCGGGCGTTCCGGCGTGACCGTCGGTGCCGAGAAGGCGTACCAGCTGGCGCTGAAAAACAACAAGGCGCGGATGATCTTTGTCACCAAGGCTGATTTGGAAAACGCCGACTACTTTAAGATCCTGGAGCAGATGAAAATCAAGTTCGGCCCCAGTGTCTGCCCCTGCGTCGTGCCCGTCCGTCTGGACGACGGCACCGTCGCCTACATCAACCTGTTCAGCCAGAAGGCCTTCAAATACGAAGGCGGCAAGCAGGTCCAGATCGACCTGCCCGACATCGGCCACCGCTTTGAGGGCCTGATCCAGGCCATGAGCGAGGCCATCGCCGAGACCGACGAGGCTTTGATGGAGAAGTTCTTCGAGGGTGAGGCTTTCACCACAGAGGAGATCGTCCAGGGCATGGCCTCCGGCGTACGCAGCGGCCAGATCACGCCCGTGTTCTGCGGCTCTGCCGTCAACGCGCAGGCGCTGGATATGCTGCTCTACAACATGAACGTGCTGCTGCCCGGCGCGGACACCGCGTCCGCCGTGGGCGAGTCTGGCGGCGAGCCGGTGGAGATCACCGCTGACCCCGCCGCCCCGCTGTGCGCCTACGTCTTTAAGACTGTGGCCGACCCGTTTGTCGGCAAACTGAGCTTTATTAAGGTGCTGTCCGGCAGGCTGACCGCGACGAGCAACGCCGTCAACGCCCGCACCGGCCAGCCGGAGCGCATGGGCAAGACGCTGACTGTCTGCGGCAAAAAGCAGACCGATACCGCCGAGATCGCGGCGGGCGACATCGGCGCCGTTGCCAAGCTGGCCACCGCCAAGACCGGCGATACCCTGTGCGACCCCGCCCGCGTTGTGGCGCTGCCCGCACCTGTGTACCCCATCAGCAGCTACCGCATGGCCGTCAAGGTCGCCAAGAAGGGTGACGAGGGTAAGGTCGGCAGTGCGCTGGCCCGCCTGATCGAGGAGGACCCCGCCATCCGGTTCGTGGTCGACCCCGAGACGAAGCAGCAGATCATCAGCGGTCTGGGCACCCAGCATCTGGAGGTCGCGCTGGCCAAGCTGAAGAATAAGTTCGGCGTCGAGATCACGCTCGAGAATCCGCGCGTGCCGTACCGTGAGTCCATCCGCAAGAGCTGCAAGGCGCAGGGCCGCCACAAGAAGCAGACCGGCGGCCACGGCCAGTTCGGCGACGTCTGGATCCAGTTCGAGCCCATCGAGGGCGAGGGCATCGAGTTTGCCGAGAACGTGTTCGGCGGCAGCGTGCCGAAGAACTTCTTCCCGGCAGTCGAGAAGGGCGTCCGTCAGGCCGCCGAGCACGGCGTGCTGGCCGGTTACCCGATGGTCGGCATGAAGGCCACACTGCTGGACGGCAGCTACCACCCTGTTGATTCCAGCGAAATGGCGTTCATTATGGCCGCCAAACTCGCGTATAAGGCCGCCATCCCCGAGGCCGGCCCCGTCCTGCTTGAGCCCATCGGCGCATTGAAAGCCCACGTCCCCGCCGACAACACCGGCGATATTATGGGCGAGGTCACGAAGCGCCGCGGCCGCGTGCTGGGCATGAACCCCGATGACGACGGCCTGCAGGTCGTCGAGGCCGAGGTCCCCGTGGCCGAGATGCAGGACTTCACCACCTTCCTGCGCCAGCTGACCCAGGGCCGCGGCTACTTCACGTTCGAGTTCGTCCGGTATGAGACCCTGCCGCAGATGCTCGAGAACAAGGTCATCGAGCAGGCAAAGGCATTGGGCAACTTTGCGGATGAGGATTAAACGAGAAATGTTCTTTCTTTGCAAAGAAAGAACCAAAGAAATTCTGAACAAGTAAAATAAAAGCACCTGCTGACCGGTATGCGTGTGACCGGTCAGCAGGTGCTTTTTGGTTGAGATATTGAAAGCTTCTTTGCTTACTTTCTTCTCGAAGAAAGTAAGAGATAAGGGAGTCTGCGGAAACTGCCCGGCCCCTACAGCGCAGCAAAATGAAAGGCAAGGCCCCCATTACGTGATCTTCAACGCCCGCTGCACGCGGTACACAATGTACTTGAACAGCCCGGCGATCAGACTGAACTCCACCCAGACATAATTGGGCAGGTTCCGCCACTTGAATTTCGGTTTGTTTATCTTCGGCAGCGCCGCCCACGCCTCGCGGAAGCCCTTCGCGTAATCCCCGCCGAAGCCGCGCAACCGGAACATAAGCACTTTGAGCAGATACCCCAGCAGCATCGGGATAAAATTCAAAACCAACATCAAAATCGGCTGGTTCTTGTAGGGCAGCAGAATGCTGTTGCGCCCGCTCTGGATGCTCTTAAACGGGTTGTAGCGCACCGCGCCGGTGGTCGCGCCGCAGATGTGGCGGCAGCGGGCCGTGGGGCAGTAGACGTTCCTGTAGCCGAAATTGTTCGCACGCCAGCTCAAATCGACGTCCTCGTAATACGCGAAAAACAGCTCGTCAAACACGCCGATCTCGTCCAGAATCGACTTGCGGTAGAGCGCCGCGCCGCCGCATGCGCTGAACACACGGCAGGGCTTTGTATAGCGGCTGGCCTTTAAGCCGTCGCCGCGCTTGCAGGCAAAGCCCAGGATCGTCACGTAGTCGCCCGCGTCGTCGGCCAGCTCCGGTTCATAGTAGCGCAGCATCAGGCTGCTGACCGCAAAAATTTTCGGGTCGGCGTCGGCGGTTTTGATCAGCTCCGCCAGCCAATCCGGCTCCGCAAAGGCGTCGTTGTTGAACAGCGCCATGTATTCGCCTTTGGCAATCGCAATGCCCTGGTTCACCGCATGGGAAAAGCCGGTGTTCCCGGCGTTCTCAATTAAAGTGTAGCGGTCCCGTCCGCAGTAGCTGCGGGCGATGTCCAGGCTCTCGTCGGTGGAGCCGTTGTCAATGACGATCAGCTCAAAATCCTGCTCGGTCTGCGCCCAGACGGACTCGATGGAATCCCGCAGCCAGCCCGCGCCGTTCAGGTTCGGGATGATGACAGATGCTTTCATGGCGCCTCCTCAACGGTAATAGTAGTAGGCCAGCTGGCTGTGCAGCGCGGCGGTAAACACCATCGCGGCCACAGCCACAAACAGGATGACCAGCCCCGCCACGACCAGCGCACGGATCAGGTACGCCCGGGCCAGCCGCCTGCGGGCAGGGTCCTGCGTGCCGCCAAAGCTCCACACCACCGCCAGCACGAATCCGGCGATGGGGATGGCGAACAGCAGCATGGCCGCCGTCGTTGCGCCCTGGCTCATGGCGTCGATGCGGTCCTCCTCCAGGTCCTGCTCGTACAGCGGCTCGCCGGTCTCAACGGTACCCTCCGGGGACTGACGCATGGACTCCAACAGAGCCTCGCCCATCGGGATATGCGGCAGCGGTGCGCCGCACTTGGGGCACCGCTCGTCGTACGGGGCAGTCAGCAGACCGCAGTTTTTGCAAAAATGTGCCATAAAAACCTCGCTTATTCGTCGAATGCCAGACCGCGGTCCAGCTGGGTGTTCAGGATGATCTGGGTGTTGGTGGAGCCCATCTTCTGCATCTTGGTCAGCAGGTGCTCCAGCGCGTCAATGTCGGTGCAGCTTACCTTAATTATAAAGTTGTAGCTGCCTGTCACGCGGAAGCACTGCAAGACCTGCGGCTCCTGCTCGATCATGGTCAGAAAGCTCGCGCGGGTCGCTGCGTCCACCAGCACCGAGATCAGCGCTTCGACCCGGGCGGGCGCGTCGGGGTGGCGCAGCACGACAGTGTACCCGCCGATGACGCCCTCCTGCTCCAGGCGGTGGATGCGGCTGGATACGGCGGGACTGGTCAGGCTGACCCGCTGGGCGATGTCCTTAACGGGCATACGCGCATTTTCCGCCAGCAGTTGTAGGATTTTGTGGTCCAAATCGTCCATGGATTGACTCCTTGTCGTTGTTTTGTGTAATGCGCACAAAAAAATAAAGTGAAGTATACAATCACTGTTATCTTTAACAAAATTGGAAAAGTATGCTTTTTTGTGCGCTTGCTAAATAAAATTAAGTAGGAATGACTTTATTATAATCTTTTGAAAACCAAAATGCAAGTCTGACATTTGACATTTTAAGAAAACTTGCTATAATAATATTTGTAATCAATCAAGACATTCACTGACCTTTATATACTTTCCCACCCCTCTATGCACAGAACCCCGCAGGTATCCCCTGCGGGGTTTTGTGTTTGTGTTGGCAGGACACAACGCGGGAAAGTGTGCAAGAATTGGGGGCTTTTTGCCTTCCCCCGCGGGGGAAGGTGGTCCGCAGGGCCGGATGAGGGGCGTGTGCACGGCAGTAGCCTGTAAACGGGCAGCATCTGCAAGGTCGACCCTCATCAGTCAGTGGTCGGGGCCACTGACAGCTTCCCCCTCCGGGGGGAAGCCATGCGCGCGAAAGGCTGCATTTTTACATTTTAAACCCCGCCCCGTTTGACGGCGCCCGGACTGCCGTGGTATAATATAATTTCCGACACATAACGTGCATTTTTAACGGAGGAATCAATATGCTCATCCCTGTGCTGCTTTTTATTGTCGGTCTGTTGTTCCTGATCAAGGGCGGCGACTGGTTTGTTGACGGCGCGTCCGCACTGGCCCGCCGCTTCCACCTGCCGGAGCTGCTCATCGGCGCGACGGTGGTCTCCATCGGCACGACGCTGCCGGAGGTCATGGTCTCCACGATGTCCGCGCTGTCCGGCCATGGCGAGATCGCCTACGGCAACGCCATCGGCTCGGTCATCTGCAACGCGGCACTGATCGCGGCCATCACGATTGCGGTGCGCCCCGGCAGGGTAGACCCCAAAACGCTGAAAACCCCCGTCGCCTTCTTCTTCGCGGCAGCGGCCATCTACTGCATTGCGGCCTATGTTTTCGGCAGATTCACCCGCGTCATGGGCATCATCATGCTGGCAACGTTTGTGGCGTACATGGCCGTCAACGTGCTGCAGATGAAAAACACCCCTGCCGGTGAGCAAGAGGCGTCCGAGGAGGAGGAAATGCCCCTCGCCAAGACGCTGATCCTGCTTGTGCTGGGCGCGGTGCTGATCGCCGTCGGCGCAAATCTGCTCGTGGACAACGGCACCCTGATCGCGCAGGCCCTCGGCGTGCCCGAGAGCGTCATCGCTCTGACGTTTGTCGCGCTCGGCACCTCGCTGCCCGAGCTGGTCACGGCCATCACCTCGCTGGTCAAGGGCCACAGCGACCTGTCGCTGGGCAACGTCGTCGGTGCGAATGTCTTTAACCTTGTGCTGGTCAGCGGCATGTCGATCACGCTGGCACCCTTCACCATCCCGCAGAGCGCCACGCTGTTAGGCATCAATTCCAGCCTTGTGCTGGATCTGCCGGTCATGCTGGCCGTCATGCTGATCCTGACGGTCCCCGCCCTCGTCAAGGGCAAGCTGAACCGCGCCCAGGGTATCCTGCTCCTGGCGATCTACGCCGCCTTCTGCGCGGTGCAGTTTGCGCTGTAAAGAAAAAGGCGTCATTGCCCATGTGGACGTCCCCGCCGACGTGCGCCGCGCCTTTGCACAGCGCCAAACCGTCTACGGCAAGGAGACCCGCGCCGCCAACCCGGCGTTCGCCACCCAAAAGACAGAATAAAATTTCCATGCCCGGCATACACTTCCGCGAGGTGGTGTGTATGCTGGGCATTTTTGGTTTGTTTTTGCAGGCGGCGGCAGGGCATATTCTGTATCTGGCGCTGCATCTCGAAAGCGGGTCCTTCCCGCGTCCGCTCCCGCCGGACAGGGAGCGCGCGGCCTTTGCCGATCTGCAAAAGGGCGGGGCAGCCGCCGCACAGGCGCGGGATACGCTGATCCGCCACAATCTGCGGCTCGTCGCGCATATCTGCAAAAAATACTATGCCGGGAACAGCGCACAGGACGACATGATCTCCATCGGCACGATTGGGCTTATCAAGGCGGTGGATACCTTTGACCCCGCCAAGGGCAAGCGCTTTGCCAGCTATGCGAGCAGATGTATTGAGAATGAGCTCCGCATGGACCTGCGGCGGGGGCGGCGGACGGGAGTGACGCTGTCGCTGCAGGAGCCGCTCGAGGCGGACGGGCAGCTGACGCTGGCGGACACCCTGCCCGATGAAGCCGACATGGAGGCCGGCTGCGAGAGCCGCGCCGACGCCGCCCGGCTGCGTGCGCTGGTGGACGCTCTGCCCGCCCGGGAACGCGCTATTATGCGGCAGCGGTATGGATTTGACGGTGCGCCCAAGACCCAGCAGCAGACGGCGCAGGCGCTGCACATCAGCCGCAGTTATGTTTCGCGGCTGGAAAAGCGCGCGCTCGAGTACCTGCGCGGCCGGTGGCCGGCGGAATGACAGGAATGGCGCAAAGAGGATGTAATCAACTAAAAATTGACGGGGGGGGGGTACACGAAATACCATTTGCGGCAAAAGCGTGGCATGATGCGGCAGAACGTGCCACATATATGCCACACATTTGTAAACTGTCGAATCTATGACATAAATCGGGAAATGCACGAAGCTGCCCGCTAAATGTGTCAGATTTGTAAAACCGTTATAAAATAACCCAAAAAACTTGAAAAAATTTTCGGAAACTCATTGACATTTCGCTGACAAGCGGATACTATAGAAATGTAGACAATTTTTAAAGCGAGGTATACCAACGTGCATCTGACAAAAAGCGAACAACAGATCATGGAAATTTTTTGGCAGGCGGATCACGCGATGGCACAGACGGAAGTCGTGAAAACCTGTGTTGACCGTAAATGGAAGGAACGCTCGATTTTTTCGATGCTGAACAGCCTGATGGAGAAGGGTGTTCTGCGGGAGGTTGGCTTCGTGCGCAGCGGTAAGACCTATGCCCGCACGTTTGAGCCTGCCATGTCCCACGCTGAGTACCTGGCCTCGGTCGTTGCAGAGCAGCTGCCCGCAAAGCAGCTGCCCGAGCTGATCGCAGCCCTGATGCAGAAGGTGGAAACGACCCCTGCCATCCAGAAGGAAATGCGTGCCGCCCTGCGTGAAAACGCACAGTAATCAATGATTTGTTCAAAAAAGCACCGCCGACCCGTGACCCGGATCGGCGGTGTTCTTTATTAGGAAGGATGGCTCTGTCGGGGCGAACTTTTCGTTCGCCCGCTGGCCGTATGCGGCAGGGGCAAGGAGCCCGGGCGGATATGGAATCCGCCCCTACGCTGTAGGGGACGATGCCTGCATCGGTTCGGAGGGTCTGCAGCTGCCGCGTATGCCCGGCGGGCAAACACAGCGCACCCCCCAGCCGCCTTAAAAAGCGGGCAAATTACCCCAGGATGCCGCTGCTTTTGATCGCCTGTACGGCCTCGCCGATCTTCTCAACGGGCATTGTCAGGGCAAAACGGACGTAGCCCTCGCCGCTCGGGCCAAAGCTCGAGCCGGGGGTGCAGATGACGCCGGCCTTGTCGATCAGGGCCAGGCAGAATTCCATGCTCGTCTTGTACCCGGCGGGCACCGGGGCCCAAACAAACATGCTGCCGTGGCTATCGGGCACATTCCAGCCGATGCCGCGCAGACCGCCGCACAGGGCGTCGCGGCGGCGCTGGTACTCGCCGCACTGGCGCTGCACGCCGTCCAGCGGGCCGGTCAGGGCAGCGATGGCGACCTTCTGAATGGGCAGGAACATACCGAAATCGATCTGGGTGCGCAGCTTTTTGCAGGCAGCGATGACATCGCGCCGCCCCACCAAAAAGCTGATGCGCGCGCCCGTGACGTTGAAGCTCTTGCTCAAAGAGAAGAACTCCACCGCGCATTCCCCGGCACCCGGCGTGTTGAAGATGCTGCCGCCGTGGGCACCGTCAAAGATAATATCGCTGTAGGCGTTGTCATGTACCAGCAGAATGTCGTACTTACGGCAGAAATCAACGATTTCGGCGTAGAGCTCCGGCGTGCCGATGCTGCCCACGGGGTTGGCGGGCAGGCTGACCAGCATGAGCTTGGCCCTGCGGGCCACGTCCTCCGGGATGGAGGTGACGTCGGGCAGGAAGTGGTTCTCCTTCGTCAGCTTGTAGTACCACGGCTCGGCACCGCCCAGCTTGGAGCCGGTCATAAAGACGGGGTAGCAGGGGTCGGGCAGCAGCACCAGATCGCCGTCGTTGCAGAGCGCCAGGCCCAGATGGCCGATACCGTCCTGGCTGCCGGAGAAGCTCATGACCTCGTCGGGGGTGATGGTGTCCACGTTAAAGCGGCGCTTGTAGTAGCCGCAGACAGCCTCCAGCATCTCGGGCAGGTCGCGCAGGCTGTACTTCCAGTTTTCGTTGTCCTGCGCGGCGTCGATGAGCGCCTGCTTCAGGTAGTCTGCCGGTGCAAAATCCGGCGTGCCGACGCTTAAATTGTAAAGATGACGGCCCTCGGCCTCCAACGCGACCTTTTTGTCGTTGAGCGCCGCGAAAATTTCCGGCCCGAACAGGTCCAGACGACGAGAAAACTCCATATCCCAAAACCTCGCTTATTGATGTAGCTTTATACAAAAAACGCACATTTTCTTGTATAAACATCCTCATTATACGCCGCCGCGCCAGCGCTTGCAAGGGGGTTATAAAAGAGGTATAATAAAAACATGTAAAAAGCGTTTTCAAGGAGGCTGCCATGGCAGAAATTGATTACAGTCAGGTGACTGGACTTGTTCATTCAACCGAAAGTTTTGGATCCGTAGATGGTCCTGGTATCCGTTTTATTGTTTTCATGCAAGGCTGTAAGATGCGTTGCCAATATTGTCATAACCCAGATACTTGGGCTATGGAGTCAAATAAGGCTGTTGAACGTACAGTTGAAGATGTCTTAGATGAGGCTCTTCGTTTCCGTCATTTCTGGGGTGAGCATGGTGGTATCACTGTATCAGGTGGTGAGGCCATGCTTCAGATTGATTTTGTCACTGCCCTCTTTACAGAGGCTAAGAAGCTAGGGATTCACTGTACGCTTGATACTTGTGGGTTTGCGTACCGCAATACTCCTGAGTATCATGAAGTTGTTGACAAACTTTTGGCTGTGACTGACTTGGTCCTACTTGACATCAAAGAGATTGATCCCGAACAACACAAGTTTGTGACCCGTCAACCTAATAAGAATATTTTGGAATTTGCACGTTATCTGTCTGATATCAAAAAGCCGATCTGGATTCGTCACGTACTTGTCCCGGAGAGAAGCGATTATGATGAATATCTTGAGAGACTTCATGATTTTATTGAAACGCTGGATAATGTCGAGAAAGTGGAAGTCCTTCCTTACCATACGCTTGGAGAATACAAGTGGAAAGAACTGGGATACGATT